>FUFK010040420.1_pt1 | contig 24179 bp, 19 predicted proteins | sample 1021851 | NCBI WGS metagenome assembly FUFK01 (sample SAMEA51879418, study PRJEB19060) | metagenome | reverse complement strand
ACACTTTACAGTTCCGATGGAAACCGGGTTATTCACGAAGGGATGTTTGAAAAGGGAATCCCACGTTAAAAACCGAACCCCTTTTTCCTCCGGAAAGATATCCAATCTGAATCCCATCGAATCACACTTATCCTCCTGATTCATCTGAAAGCATGATCAGCCTTTCGGCCAGGATTATACCTTCCTAAAAAAACGAACCGAGTTCTGAAAAGTTTTGTTTGTTGAGATGTTAAACATCTTTGCAGAGAGAAGTACCGGAAACGTGTTGAGGATCAACAAGCGAAGTACCTGAAGGGTACTGGATAAGCTGAAGATACTTCAGGGACGTTGAACCTAATAACTTAAAATCTTGATTTCGATCAAGTAGGTCGTCGTTTTCTGAGCCACTGTCCAAATCGGAGGAGTTCTGCAGCAGTGAGAGGCAAAAACAAAAGCCAGGCCTGGAGCGGGTCACTCTTTTCCTTGAGAAGCATATGGAGCAGGATCAGACCCGCGGCAAGATAAACCGCACGGTGGAGCATTTTCCAGCGTTTCGCTCCGAGTTGTCGAATTTTCCTGTTGCTGCTGGTCAAAGCCATTGCCAACAGGATCAGGAAGGCTACCAGCCCGCTCAAGAGAAAGACCCGAAACAGATCCTCTGCGATTTCCTGGAGATCGGCACGATCCACCAAATAAATGAGAAAATGCAGCAGCACATAGGAGAAGATTCCCAATCCCAGGATCCGTTTCTGNGATTGAAGCGAACGCAAAATGGTGAATCCCGGAAAGATCATCCTCAGTGGAGAAATCCAGAGCAGTAAAACGAGCAGCCAAACNGCAGACTCCCCGGTAGAAATCAAAAGTTCCTGCAAAGGGTTCGCACGAAAAGGGTCGATCAACATATCAATGATGATCCAGCAAAGAGGCATGAGAAGCATGAATGTAAGGAAACTTTTTGAGCGGATTCCCTTTTCGAGCAATTGGATCATGGGAAAATTATTGCAGGACCGATCTTTTCTCGCATGATAAAAAACACATCACCTTCGCCCGTCAGCCCTTCATTGCCCTGAAATTGCACCAACCTTTAAGAAATTAAGGAGATTTGCCCGTCTCTTTAAAATGAGAAAACCATCCCATGAAAATAAAACCATTTTGTATCATAGCGTTGGTTCTTATGAGCCTGCTCCCAAGCCCACTTTTTGGGATTGGCTGCAAGCAATTGAATACTCCAAAAAAAATTGCGGCATTTCTGGTAGAAAGCCAGCGTTCCAATCCCTTATTACGGAAGAACGTCAGCGCCAGTCTTGAAATCAGTGCCTGTGAAGGCAAGGTATGCAAGAAGAAAAAATTACGTGCGAGCAAAAAAGAACTCCTTCACTTTCAACGCATCGGGAAGAACCGAAGGGTTTTTTTCGCAAAAGGGCCTAATGCTCCGAGATGTGTCATCCTCCGNGGNAACAGGCAGTATGTCTGTTCCCAATGCCGCAAGAATGCAAATGAGAACTGCCGAAGCTTTCCCTCCGATGACAGCTCTCTTTTACCCGGAACCAACATTGATTTGGCAGATTTTGAATTGCTGACCCAGGGNGTGAAAAGCAGCAAATGCAGTGAACTGAAAAAACAGCCCAATTATTTCAAAATTGACCTCAGGCGCAAAGCAAAGGGCTATGACCGTATTGTCGCCTATTACGACAAAAAGAAAAAAGTGCCCATCACCATGAACTTTTTTTCGTCCAAGGTGATGCGGAAGGTTTACCGTTTTTTCCCAAAGTACTACATCCGTGTGGAAAATCAGTGGTTTTCCACCGTCCTCAGGGTACGTACCACACAAGGCAAGGAAAAATCNTATGTTTTTGAAACTCTGGTCCATGTCGCCAAGGAAGGGAAAAAGCTGAGATTGTTCACCGATGCATTGCGCGATCCCCACCTCAAAGGNGTCAGCGCGGATTCCCTGTTCATCACGGATTGATTCCCGGGACTCATCTTGACAAAGGGAGTTGGTTCCGGAAACTTCGGGAAATTCCTGTTCAACCTGGAAATCAAGATGATGCGATGAAAAAGCCATGAAAAATCTTTTTTTTATACTCGTGTGTTTTTTCATATCTGCGGAACTCTTTGCTCAAGGTGATGAATCGGGAAACAATCCTGAAACGCCTCTAAACACCAATCAATTAGAAACTTCCGAGTCTTCAGAAGAAAACGCTGATNCTGAAACATCTGAACAANCTGCAGATGAGGAACGGTTCGGATCTGTAGATGATCCTCTAGCCGAAGAAGAAGATCCCTTTGCGGAAGAGGATGACCCTTTTGCAGATGAGGAAGATCCCTTCTCAGAAGAAGACCCATTTCTCGGAGAGTCTGGAACTGATCCAAGATCAGAAAAATCTGGTGAGTCTCCAGAATTAAAATCCTGGCAAAACTACCTCGACCAGAAAGCTTTGATCCTCGTCAACCTGATGGTACGTTCCCATAAAACGAAGGATCGGAACACAAGGCTCGAACTGGCGGAAAAAGCCCGGCAGGTGATTGAAGAAATTGACGAAGAAGCACAAGTCAGGATGGAAGAGGAACGTCTNAGTGAGGANGCNTANCAGGACTGGAACGATCATTTCCAAAAAAGGATCGAAACCGAAACTGCNGCNGCCATGTCCTCCGGTGATCCTGAGACCTTCATTTCACTGTTCGAGTCGGGTTGGTTCAAAAGTGGCTACACCCCGCGTCTTGTTCTTCTCTATCGGCTTGCCCTGGAACAGAGAAATGAATCCTNCAGTCCGNCTGAATTGCCTCCAAAANATTCTGAACAGGTCCGACTTTACCAGGAAATCCTGGACCTCCATGAAAGCGGAGATTCTCTCCTTCCAGTAAAAGAACGCCTGGAAGATCAACTGGAAGATACTTCTTCAAGTTTGACCGACGCTGATTTGGAACTCGCACTGACCATCGTCAATGAACTGGNAATCCCNCAAGAAANCCCGCTGGTCATCGAGGAAGAGCCTTTGGANCTGATGGANCCGGAAAGTATCGATAATGGGACTTCCGAGGATGGTAGTTTATTTAATGATCTTACTGAACTGGTGGAAGAAACTGCTGAAGTCCCATTTGATGCAAAAGTCAGTTTCACCCATGAAATAAACAACCTTTTAGGCATAAGTGAAATCAAAGGGCTTTACCTGATAGATCCAGAAATTTCAGAAATCAATGAATACAAATACAGCATCACTTATTCTCCGCAGTTCAGGATCCAGATGTCTGAAAAAACCTATTCATTTTTTCGACTTAGTGTCACCTTCACCCAAAGNTATGAAGCGAACCAAGAGCGTTTTTTCGACAGTCTTTTCACTCTCAGGGAAATCTACAACAACTACCGTTCAGGAGAACATCAGGTACGTTACGGAAATCAAATCTTCAAGCTTGGGAAAGTTGATTTCGACAGCACCATCGACACCTTGCATTTGAACAACATCATGAGGTTCTTCAGCACGTTTGATCCGGACAAGCAAAAGGAATCGCTGACTTCCGTCAAATACAGTTGGTTCGGGGGGGANCATAATTTNAACGCCTACCTTGCTCCNATTAAACAGGAAACCTTCGGAATGAAATTCGTAGGCTTCCGGGATAGCTTGGAACAGCAAGAGGAAGGCAATAATGAAGAAAGCAGCAGCATTTTTCGTGACTATTTTGGTTTGCAGTATCAATGGACTGGCGACATGGTCGATGCTCGAATGAGTTATTTTCAGTGGTTTGATGTCGATCCGACCACAAGTTTTGTCTATGATCGGAGTACTTCTGGAGGGAGTATCAAAACCGCTTTCGAGGGATTGATGTCTTCATACAGCGAGAAGGAATCCCGTTCCAATTTTTTCGCCCTCGAATTGGATGCACTCTGGAAGGGTATGGCCTGGAAACTGGATGCAGGATTTTACAATAGGAAAAACTTCTCTTCTTATCATATTGAAAACGAGAACAAACTGTATTTTAACACCACGAATGTCCCATACACTGCCTGGGCAACCTCATTCGAAAGGACTTTCCCCTATTTTTACTGGATCATGATTTATTCCCAGAGGAAGTTATCCGGGGTCCCTGCAGGGACTCATGTCTTGTTTTATGAAAACGAAAATAGTCTGGCTGACGCTTCAAGGGATCTTCAGAGAAACCAGTTGACAGGGATTGCGGTGGTAAAAACCCCGGACAATCAGCTAAGAGTCGCAACCATTCATTACCTCACCACTCCCTACAATCAAAGAGGTTGGCTGGTTTTGGGAACCTGGGAGCGTCCTGAAGAAAACTACATCCTTGAATTCAAGTTCTACAGCGTCAATGCCGGTTATCAGAAAATGCTGGATTCCGTTCTTGATACAACCCAGTTTTATCTGGTTTATACACAAAAATTCGCAGGATTCTGATTGATGTATACCCGTTTTTTTCTGCAACTGAATCAATTTCCAAAACTGATCATGTTGGCTGCGCTGCTGATCAGTTTCTTCTTTTTTGATCAGGTCCGGCAGAAGCTGTTTGATCAAAGCAGCGGAGAATTGATCATCGACAGCACCGTCGAACCCTTCATCGAAAGGAGTTCTGGAGCCTACCAGGAATTTCTTGAAGTCCGTGATGCCTTTGGAAATGAGGATGTGCTCGTGGTTGCATTGCACCAGCCTCAGACAGGGGTAGGACTTGACTTCATCAATACCCTGGCCGACATCAGCCACGAAGTGAGAAAAAACATCCCGGGAGTCATCGCCGTCACCAGCCTGCTCGACATCCCCCGGCCTCCNGGAACCTGTTCCGGGAAATCATACTTCCATACCCTCCAGCCCGGTTCGGTCTGTGTCTCTCTTCTGGAACGCTATCGCCATGCAAGGCAGTGCATCATGGATGGTCCTCCTGCAGGTATTGAAGATGGTTCACAAGGTGAAAGCATGGCCTTCAATCCTGTTGAGGGAGAAGAAGAATTTGAAGCGGAGCTGGACGCACTTCCNCAAAATGAACTTGACCCGAGCTTGGATGAAGAACCGGAGGGACAGGAAACAGTCTCTGAGTTCCGGGAATCGGAAAGTCCTGAAGCCCCTGACACCGAAATCCTATCAGCCCAAATAGCTTCTCCGGACGGACAGCGCACAGCCGAAGAACTCCGCCAAGCAGGATGGCTCTGTACTGAGGATCTATATGAACAGGATGAGCAGGAAATCCATGCAGATTTCGACCGGAAGATCCGGACTTCCATGGAGGAATTGGCNGGCAACCCACTGATGGAAGGGGATCTCGTCTCAGTCGATCTCAAGACCGCGGCACTGGTGATCCGGTTCAGCAGTGATGTTCTTCCTTCAGACTCTGAAATCCAGGAACCCCTGTTACAGGTTTTCGAAGAACAGAAGACCAAACTCGGAATTCTTGAAAAAAACAAAACCCCGGGATTTCGTTTCGCATTGGTGAAGGAAGGCAGTCAACCCGGAATCGGGGAAGGCTTTTTACAGCGCCTGAAACAACCGGCCTGGATTTCCGAAAAGTCCTTATTTCCCAGTTCCATCTCAATAAACAAAGGAACACCAGAAGCAAATCCAAGCTCTTCCCAAAATAACGGATTAGAAGACCAGACCATTACTTCGGATCAACGCAAAAATCTTGAAGACGATCCTGAATTCCCCCTACGAATCGCCTTTGCCGGACAATCAAGACAGGTTTTCGAGGCCTCNAAACTGATNCGTAATGATGTAAAAACCATTCTCCCCCTGAGCCTTTTATTGATCATCATCGTGCTGGCACTCTCTTTTCGCAGTATGCGAACCGTCACGGTACCGCTGTTAATGGTGATGCTCGGGGTGCTCTGGACCGCAGGAATGCTGGCCTTGATTGGAGATAAGNTGAACCTGGTCACGATGGCTTGTGCCCCGATTGTGATCTGTGTCGGCAGTGCGTATGTGATCAAACTGATCAATGAATACCAGATGCAATACCGTGAGGCCCTGATGGCGCTTACGCATTCCGAAGAAACGCTGGACCGCCAAAGGGTTGTGGAGAANACNATTGCCAAGGTGGCCGTGCCGGTCAGCGTGACCGCACTCACCACGGTTTCAGGTTTTGCTGCTCTGATGGTGAGCCCGATCCCGGCAGTCAAGGAACTCGGACTTTATTCGTCAATCGGCATCATTGTCATCAACCTTTTTGCCCTGACCCTGGCTCCTTCNATCCTGCGCTATCTCCAGATCCCTGTCCCAAGCGTGTTTTCGTTGCAAGGGGATTCAATGAATTTCCTGCTCGGTTTTTTAAAAAAATGGATCCGNCGTAACTCGAAGCAGATCATCAGATTCTGGATTGTTTTCACNGCACTCGTTGCCCTGGGAATGATCTGGCTTCAGATCAACAGTTCCACCCGCAGTTTTCCAGAGGATAGTCCGGTAATCCGTGATCTGGATCTGGTGGAAAACGAACTGGCCGGAACCGACACCCTGCGTCTGGTTTTCAGGGCTCCTGGAGAAAAAGGGGAAGGTGCAAAAGGTGCGAATCCTCTCAAAACCGCTAAAACGATGCTGGGACTGGAAAAACTGCAGCAGTGGCTGGAACAGCAAGGAAGTCTCAACGAACTCTCTGAAATCCAGGGGCTTCAGATTGACAAGGTCTACTCTCCCGTCACCTATCTTGATTACTACCGTTCGGGAATGGATCGCCTGACCGACACNGAAGTCGAACGGTTTTTTGCTGATATGCGAAACAACGAAGGTCCGGCCTTTCTTGATGAAAAAGAGCAACTGCTGCTGGTGACCATGCGGATGCGTGTGAGCGGTTCAACGGCTTTCCTGGAACTGAGAGAACTGCTGAAGGAGAAGATTCCCCGGATGCTTCCGCATCTTTCAGTGAGTTTCACCGGAGGGCAGGTGCTGACCAGTGAATCCGCCAACAACATTGCCCAAGGACAGATCCAAAGNGTCTTTCTCGCATTGGCCGTAATCTTCGTCATCCTCTCCTCGCTTTTCCTCTCCTGGAAAATGGGGGTGATTGCATTATTTCCGAACATCGTNGCAGTACTNATCTTTTTCGGCACCATGGGNTGGCTCAGCATCCCCATCGGGGTGACGATTTCGGTGATCGCTGCCATTGCACTCGGGATCGGGGTTGATGACACCATCCATTTCCTCAGCCATTACAACGAAACCGCCAAGCACCTGCGTGACAAACGGGAAGCCTCGATGGCCACATTACCCCATGTGGTCCGTCCGATGATTCTCACCACCATTGCCCTCAGTGCGGGATTTATCCTTTTTGTTCTGTCGGACATGGAGTCCCAGATTCTCTTTGGAACCCTGACCGCATTCACCCTGATCGTCTGTCTGGCCACCGACATGACCTTCCTTCCTTCCGTGGTGATGGAAACCGGCATGATCACAGTCTGGGATTACGTGGGTTTGAAATTCAACAAGGAATTTGTCCAAAAAATCGACCTTTTCAAAAACATGAGTGTCAGGGAGGCAAAGATCGCAACCCTGATGTCTTTTACCGTGGATTTGAAAGAAGACGAAGTGCTTTTCCGCCAGGGAGACATGGGACGGGAAATGTTCGTGGTACTCGACGGCCAGATCCGGATCTACCTCGAACAGGGTTACGAAACAACAGAACTGGCTCTTCTCGAAAAAGGAACCACCTTCGGAGAAATGGGGCTTTTCCGTGGCGCCCAACGCAGTGCTGGAGCGGTTGCATCACAGCCTTCAAAGATGCTCGTCATCAATCACGACAGCCTGATTCGTTTACGCAAGCGTAATCCCAAAATTGCCGCAAAGCTTTTTCTCAATCTCGCAATGAGACTCGAGAATTCTTACCGTCAGACAAACCAGAAAATTCTGGATGGACTGGTAAAATCAGAAAATTTCGGGACTGATTTGAAAGGCCGTTTCAACAGAAAATTCACGGATCTTTTTTCAGACATTTCCGAGAAGAATCAAAAAAAATGGATTCAGAGTTCTACCAGAATTCCCATGACTGCTGAAGGGATTCTCGATGCGATTGAATTAGATCANAATAGCTGGTTNNTAATGCTTTCAGGCAAGATCGAAATCCGCTGTTTCAGGGAGGGGTCCTACCAACAACTGGCCATAAGAAATGCCGGGGACCTGCTCTGCCGAGCAGAGATGCTCATTCCGATCGGGGACAGCAAAATAGAATTACATGCCCTCGAAGCCTCGGAAATCCTCTGTATCACTGCGGAACAGTTGGAAATGCTGCAACGTAAGGAAGTTCGCCTGACGGCACAATGGACTGAAGAACTTGTTTGTGTGCTTTCCGACCAGGTCGAAGAAGCCAACACCTATCTTAAGTTCACGGTTTAAAACACAAGGTAGGCACTCATCGCAGTAAANATNTGCCAGGCAATTCCAGATTTCAGGAGAAATCAGGATTTTCGGCTTTTGAGGGAACATGACTCATCGCCCTTTCCGAAAGCGCCGTGATGGTCAGGCTGGGATTCACTCCNAGGTTGGCTCCAATCATACTGCCATCGCAGATATACATATTCTTGTANTGAAAAACTCTGTTCTGCGAATCAATCACTCCCTCAGAACTGCTCTTTCCCATGATTGATCCTCCCAGAATATGGGCTGTGGTAGGAACATTGAAAAAAATTTCTGTCAGGGCTGTCAACGGTTTCCCTTGAAAACGTTGGGCCATTTTTTCGGCAAACCGGTTTGCCGGTTCGATGAAGGGAGGAACACGTTTGCCAACAGACTTTAGGCTTTTTTTCCAAGGACACCACCAGGATCTTTTCAGCCTCATTTGAAAAGAACTGTCACAGGTCTGCATCACTAGCAGGATGATGGATTTTTCCGCCCAGCCAACTATCTTCAGGGTTTTCAGGAATTCGATGGGATTTTTCAAGATTTCCATCAACCAGGCTGAAATTCTTCTCCAGCCGGGAGTGCTGTGGGTCATCAATGTTGCTGTCAATCCCATCACATCCGANCCCTTGGGATAACGGACGGCTTCGACCTGGGTTTCCTCATCCAGCATGAAACCCGATCCGATGGCAATNCCCTCACTTAAATCTTCTGGAGCATCATCACAACGGATCCCGATCAGGGATTCAGAATTGGTCCTTGTCTGATCTCCCAGTCTGGCACTGAGGTTTGGCAGTGAGCCATTTTGGCGAAGTTTCAACAACAAAGGCAGTGTGCCCAAAACACCTGCAGAAAATACAACCCCCCTGGCTTTGAATGACCTCTCAACTTGGGTTCCATTAGGAGTATTCTCCCTGCAGAAAATTTGGTAACCCTTTTTGCCTTCCGGATTCGCTTGAAGAGGTTGAACGTCCAGAACTTCCGTGTCCGGAAATATCCTGGCTCCCTGTTTTTCGGCGAAATAAAGGTAATTGAAATCGAGAGAATTTTTTGCCCCATGACGACAGCCCACCATGCAACCGCCACAGAGTTTACAACCGGTGCGGTCCGGGCCCTGTCCGCCAAAATAAGGATCGGAAACGGTTTCACCAGGATTTCCAAAATACACTCCGACTGTGGTTTTTTTGAAAGAATCCCCGAGTTTTTCTGCTTCGGCGGATTCTTTCAACATCCGGTCGGCAGGACCAAGATGAGGATTTTCCTCCGCCCCAAGCATGGTCCTCGCTCTCTGGTAAAATGAGGGCATTACCGATTTCCAATCTTCAAGATCCTTCCAAGCCGGGTCCTGCCAGACTTTGGCATCAGGTTCCAACAGGACATTCGCGTAAACCAGGGAACCGCCGCCCACACCCACTCCGCTCAAAACCCATGCGTGTCGGAAGAGGCTCAAACGGAAAAAACCAAAACAGCGAAAGAGCGGGGCCCAGAAGTAGCGTTTCAGATTCCAGTTGGTTTTGGGGAAATCTTCAGGCTTCCAGCGTTTCCCCATTTCCAATACTGCGACTTTGTAGCCTTTTTCTGAAAGCCTGCAGGCGCTGACACTGCCTCCAAAGCCGGACCCGATGACGATAAAATCATAATCATGGGATTCTTTCATGGAAGCAGTCCTTGATACAGAAAACTGCGGGAAACTTGGCAGGATTCAGTAAAACCGTTTCAGATCCATTCCCTGGTAAAGGTGAGCAACTTGATCTGTATATCCATTAAACATCAAGGTATCGATTTTTCCAAACCAATTCCCCAATGGCCGTTCCCTTTTTTGGGACCAGCGGGGGTGATCCACTTCAGGGTTAACATTCGCGTAAAATCCATACTCACTGGGCCCTGCCGCCATCCATAGGCTGGTTGGCATTGTGTCGGTCAGTTCGATACGAACGATCGATTTGATACTCTTAAATCCATATTTCCAGGGAACGATCAGTCTCCAGGGTGATCCGTTCTGTTTGGGCAGAGGTTTTCCATACACGCCTCCCACCAGCAGTGTTAGATCATTCATCGCCTCATCCAGCCTTAATCCCTCGACGTAAGGCCAGGGATAATAATCCCGTTGCTGACCCGGCGCAGATTCAGGGTCTAGAAAAGAAGTGAATTTGACATACTTCGCACTGCCCATGGGCTTCACACGGTCCAGTAGTTTTCTCAAGGGGAATCCATCCCAGGGCACCACCATCGACCATGCTTCAACGCATCTGAATCGATAGATCCTCTGCTCGAGACCAAAGATTTTTGCCAGCTCTTCAGCATCAAAGCTTTGGGGTTGATGAACCATTCCGGACACTTCCAGGGTTTCGGGAGGTTGATTCCAATCCTGAACGATTTCCGCAACNTCTTTCTTGTCGGTTGAAAACTCATAAAAGTTATTGTAATTCGTGACCAGTTCTTCCTTGGTNAATCCATCAAAGGAATCATTGTAATCAGGATTTTTNTNGGAAGGGAATCCAGCCTGAACCGCNAAAGCGGACTTNGGTAATGGAAGCAAAGATATTGACCCCAGACCCATTGCCTGAATAAACGATCTTCGGTTCCAGAAATGTTTTTCCGGAGTGACTTTGTTTTCCCTTAACTGTTTGTATTGCTTTGTCATGAAGGTTTGATTTGGTTCAGAGTCGAAGTAAAAAATTTATTAGAAATATAGGGATTCATGATAACCAGACGAGTTCAAGGAGGCCCTCACCCATCTTGATTCGATTTCAAAACTTACGACAGGAAGACGAGACAAGATCCCAAAACCGATTCATTTAGCATATTTTGGGAGTTCTAAAAAATTCAGGAGGGCCGGGAAAAGCTCAAACCGGTTTTTGGAAAATATTTTCCTTCGGTTTTTGCTGTTTCTTCTTGGAATAGAGTTCTTCTTCCGGAGGAAGTTCTTTTTCAAAAATGTTTCGTCTTCTCGGATTATCATCATTCCCGCTTTCTTGGGGACTCGATGCAGTTTCTTCTTGAACAGGTTTTTCTTCAATCTCCACTTCAGCTTTTGCGTCTTCAGGAGTTTGGACGCCTCGGATATCACTGATGATTTTTTTCATCTTACCCAGAAGTTCCGGCACCCCTTTTTCCTGGTAAATTTCGGGCAACATTTCTGTTGCCTTTTCAAAATGGCTGAATTGTTCCGGTGACATGATTTTTTTGATCATTGCCAAACTGTGAAACAGCAACTGNCCNACGACTGCATATTCTCGTATCATCATCGGACGTTCCTCATGGGGAACCTTTTTGATTTTCTGAACACTTCTTGAAATGGCCTGAAGCGCCTCATTCAGCAAATTTTCAATGGCTCCTTCCAGTGCTTNATTACCGGCTCGAATGGCGGAAAGCAACATCGTCGCACGTTTTCGGAAAAGCAGACATTCCGCATAACTGGCATGGGGATCTTTATCAGAAAAACGTCTCAGGATATCCAAAAGTTCCTTACGGACATCACGGGCAAGTGGAAGTGCGGAGACTGCATTCANATAGGGATTGAGCAATTTCATCACCGCCTTGCTGTTTCCCCCGGCTTTGACATTTTCCAGCATCAGAGGCTGTAGGTCTGCAGGCACACTGACCCGGAATTGTTTCATTAATTCATCCAAAAAGCGGACTCCCTGCTTGATCTTCTGCTGCCGGTCATATTGTTCCACCGCATTGGATGAGGAACTGCCATCAGAGTCAGTCTTGGAATTTTGTGTTTCGTCCCCTGATTCATCCCCTACAAGTTCCTGACGAAACAAATTCTTGAGACCATTCAAATATCGGTTTTGAGCTGAGAGAGCCAGACGCATCCTTCTCTCATCAAGCGGAATTCCCCGAACTTCGAGCATCGCCAGAAGGAAAGTATCCCGGTTAACCAGTGCGTCTTTGCCGTCGGTCTTGCGGATGACCATTTCCACCAGATCCAGCCTCGCTTTGGAATTCATCGGATTTCCAGAGAGTTCATCCACGAGTTTCGGGGCTTCCTTCAATCCTGAAAGGGACGCGATTCTGGAACCACTGTTCTCCAGGCGCATTTGATTATTGCTGGACGGACTTCCCTTGATTACTTTTTTTAAAAATCCCGTCTGAACGTTTGTTCGTTTGGCGGACGAATGCTGAGCCAAAAGTTCATTCAGGTCACGTTCCAGGGTTTCCCAGAGACTTTCCGGTTGTTCCAGTTCAGGAAATTCTTTTTTTAAATCTTCTGGCAGGGACATGGTTTTTTTCGGGCTTTCAATTAAGTCTTTTCTTTATTTTAAATCTGTTGATGAAGATCTCAATCATCAATGCTGAAATCTGTAAAACCTGTTTGATCCAGTTCAGAAATTTCAAGGCGGTCCACCCTTGCATGGGAAGGTCCCTCGCGGCACCAATTTTCAAAGATTATAAATTCTTTGTCGGTTGCCGAAGCCAGGATTTCCACGCTCCCGTCATCAAGATTCCGGACTGACCCCCTGATTCCCAATTCCATTGCTTTTCTCCAGGTGGCNTTNCGAAAACCAACGCCCTGGACCTTTCCTCTTACAACGATTTTCCGCTGAATATTCATTTTCCAGAAAAAGGCGAAGAATGTGGAAGCTTTATCACCACCAGTATCATCACTTCAACAATGAATTTAAGTCACCCACGTTTTCCTCTGCTGAAGGAATCGGGTCAGAGATAACGCTCTTCGTAAACCTGGACGGTATTATTTTTCAGTAACCGAGCGCTGTTGCGGAGTGGTTGGGACCAGAGTCTTATAACCCGGTTCGCAAGACGGTCAATGTCCGCCACAATATAAGAATCTGGAGCAAAACTTTTTAAAGGTTCGCGTCTTCTGAGGGATTCCGAGGCTTTAGGATCAAAAAAGAGATGCCCAAAATAATCACATCGGAGGGATAGGTTCCGTTCGAGGGTTTCACTGATCTGGTCGATCACCACCAAATCATCGGGCTTACGGCCCTGGTTGAAAACAATCCGAGGTCGGAAATTGAGCCAATCGCGGTTGATGTTTTCTGCGGTCTCCTTGTCAATTTCCGCGAGGGTATGGAGGACTTTCCTGAGCGTTATCACTCCAGAAGTAAGAGGTTGATTGAGGCATTCCTGGAAGGATTTCCTGAGGAAAGTGTTTCTGGGAAGTTGCATCTCGATTCTGCGGAGAGCAAGGTTCTTCAGAAAGGTCAACAGGTTCATCAGCGATGTGTATTCCACGGTACAGACCATCAACCCGTTATAACTCATGGCAAAAAAATCCAGGGTGTTGTAGGCACTACCGCTGCCAAGATCTAACAGGACATAATCCGCATCGAGTTTGCGCAGATGGTTCATCAACTTGTTTTTCTGCGCGGTGTGGAGATTCGCCATCAAAGGACTTCGGGCATCTCCTGCCAAAAACTTCAGATTGGGGTGATACGTATCGACAAGCAGTTCATCAAGATTCCCATAATGAGCACGCAAATAGTCGCCGATACCGGGGTTGTTGTTGTCCAGTCCCAGGCAGGTGTGCAGGTTTGAACCTCCCAGATCAAGATCTACGGCAACCACACGGCAGCCTTTTTCCGCAAGACTCACCGAAAGATTGGCGGTGATCACACTTTTACCAACCCCTCCCTTGCCGCTTGCGACAGGAATGATTGTCATTTCTTTCGCTGTTTCTTGCTCTGCCATAATAAATCGATGTGGCGGTTTTAACTGCCCGGAATGAGAATTGTTGAAGTTATCTTGATTCGACGATAATGATTCATTCTACTTCTATTTCAAGAATTGCAACACCTTTGCCAGAAATAAACTTTTTGTCATTGAGTTGGAGGTTCTGTCAGTTGTTTTTTTCTTTCCTCCGGGATAGGCTCGGACTGGTGATTTTCGATGTTGGTATAGACCCAGATGATTTCTCCGGTTGTACTCACCTCTTCCGACTCTTTCTGAAATAAGCCCAGTTCCCAACAAAGGCTGCTCCTTCCAATTCTTCCAACCCGGACTCCAATTTCAATTTCCTCATCGTAAGGAACCGGTTTTAGAAATTCAACGCTGGCTTTGACCAGATGAAAGTCTTTCCCAGTATTTCTTGCATCGGTAACGTAGTTGAAACCGCAATGGCGCATGTATTCGGTGATGGCCGCGTCAAAATAATCAAGATATCGGGAATTATAGACAATTCCCTGCAAATCGATTTCAGAATAACGTACCCGATGTGGGTGAAAATATGGATAACCTTCTTTTTTCATCATGAATACTTAAGAACGAAGAACAAACGGTCTTTCATGAAAATTTCTTTGCAAGCGTCAGTGGATTTTCTAAAATGTTGAGTTAATTACAATTTTTCAGTCCAACGATGTAGGAGTTTCGATGGCCAAAGCCAAATCACAGCAAACCGAGGTTCATGAGTATCAGGCGGAAATGCAACGCCTCCTCGACATCCTCGTCCATTCACTTTACACCGACCGGGATATTTTCCTCAGGGAACTTGTTTCAAATGCATCCGATGCTCTCAGCAAAGTCCAATTGATGACTTTGACCGAAGAGGTTCTCGACCAGGATGCGCCCCTGGAAATTAATTTATCTATCAACGATAAGGAAAACAGCATTATCCTCGAAGACAGTGGTTGCGGGATGACCCACGAAGAGTTGAAGGTCAACCTTGGAACCATTGCCAAATCCGGAACCCTGCAATTCCTACAGGATATGCAGAAGGAAAACAAGTCTGCAGAAAATTTAATCGGGCAGTTTGGGGTCGGATTCTATTCGGTTTTCATGGTGGCCCGCAGAGTCGAACTTGAAACGCGTTCCTGGCATCCTGAGGGAGAAGCCTGGACCTGGAGTTCAGAGGGAGGAGGAAACTATGAGATCCAGCCCTCAAAGAAAAAGGAACGGGGGACCAAGATCAAAATCTTCCTCAAGGAGGATGCCAAAGAGTTCTGCGGTGAGTTCAGGCTGGAAAACATCATTAAACGTTATTCCAACTATCTGCCCTTTGAAGTCAAGATCAAAGACAAGGTCTTGAACCAGGTAAAAGCCCTTTGGACTCAATCCAAAAATGATTTGTCCGATGACGATTACAAATCTTTTTACAAGCAGTTTTGTCATGATCACGAGGATCCACAACATCATCTGCATTTTTCGATTGATGCTCCGATTCAATATCACGCCCTGATCTATTTTCCGAAAACCATCAACAACGAAGTCCTTTACGCCAGGGAAAGTCANGGCGTTGCCCTCTATGCGCAAAAAGTATTGATCCAGCAGGACAATGAAAATCTCCTGCCTCCCTACCTGAGATTCGTCAAAGGACTGATCGATTCCGAAGACCTTCCCTTAAATGTCTCACGCGAAAACGTTCAAAAAAACGTCCTGATCGAACGCATCAAAAAAAGCCTCACATCCCGCATCCTGAAAGAACTGGAAACATTGGGAGAATCCCAGACCGAGTTATACAACACTCTCTGGGGAACGATGGGAGTGCTTCTCAAGGAAGGAGTTTCCAGTGATTTTTCAAACCGTGAAAAACTGCTCAAGCTTCTGCGTTTTAATTCCTCTCTTTCGGAAGACGAAAAAGGACTGACAAGTCTTCCGGAATACGTCGGAAGGATGCGCGAGGAACAGAAAGAAATCTATTATGTCACCGGAGGCTCAAGGCAGGCAGTGATGCTTCATCCCAACCTGGAATACTTTCGCGGACAGGGACTGGAAGTCCTCTTCCTCTTTGACCAGATTGATGATTACATGATGGCGGAAGTGAGGGAATTTGACGGCAAATCCCTGAAAAATATTTCTGATTCTGAAATCGAGGGGATGGCGGACCAGTCCAGTGAATCGAAACTTTCCGAGGAGGAAAAAAGCGACCTGCTGACGTTTTTCAAAACCCAGTTGGGTGAAAGGGTGGAGGACGTCAGGGAATCAAAACGACTGGTCGACAGCCCCTGNTCACTCACAAACCCGAAAGACGGNATGAGTGTTCAGATGGAAAAGATGATGAAAATGATGAACCAGGATTTCCCGATCTCAAAACGTCAGTTGGAAATCAATCTGAGCCATCCGATCAACCGCAATCTTTCTGAATTGCTCCAGAAAAACAAAAGCAACCCGTTCCTCAAAGATGCCGTGGAACAATTATTTAAAAATGCGCTGTTGATCGAGGGATTATTGGAAAACCCTGTTGAAATCCTTCCGCAAATCAACCAATTCATGGAAGATGCGGCAGCGTTTCAGATTCAAAAACTTGAGGGATAAAAGACCGGGGACTGCTAATTGGCAAGCATTTGGTTTGAAATCACTTCTTCGACCCGCATCAAACGCTTTTCAAAATCTTTGAGAGTGTTGTCGATCTGGTCGGAATAACGCCGAAGTTCCTTGAGTTGGGTGATGTGAAGAGTGAGCAGTTCCTCCTGATAAGGGAAATCAACTGGATTCTGCTCCCCTTTTTCCAATAAGTACTCACAATCACGGGTAATCAACTCAAGATCTCCCCGGATCGTCTGAAGCATGAAACTGTCGACTGAATTCAACTGCTTCCAAACATCATCCGAATTCTTGTATTCTTCGTTGAGAATGAAACTGTGATCTTTCATGTACTTTGAAATTTGTTTCAGCAGAGCTTCGTAACGTCCGACAAGCTGTTCATAGTCTTTCCGAAAACTGAGGATTTCATCACGCATTGGGCGGTTGAACCATCTCAGAAAACGGAAAACCTGTTTTTTGATCACAGTCATTCCCGGGAAGAAAGTGAATTTCAAAAATGACGGAGGAGAAATAAGACTGAAAATCATTATAGTTTTGCCCGTAAATAAGTCAAACTTCCCTTTATTCACAAGTTCTATCAATTTAAGGAGGCAGGTCAGTTGTCAGACTCAATGACAGGTTACGGTACTGCGGAAATTCAAGCGGAGGGCTGGCGTTGCCTGGTTGAAATACGTTCTGTCAATCAGCGATTCCTCGACATTCGTTTAAAACTTCCCTCAGGATATCAGAGCCAGGAAAAAGTATACCGCGAGAAGATCAAGTGCTTTTGCCGACGTGGCAAAGTTGAATGTCTTGTAAAAATCGAACCCCTCGATGGCGAAAACGGATGGAGTCTTGATGAAGAGCGAATGAGTGAGGTGAATCGACTCATCCAGCTTTTTGAGAAAACTTCGAAGAATCCTTTGAACCTGCAGTTAAGAGACCTGATGCAGTTGGATGTGGTCAAAAACCAGGGGACTGATCTAGATCCCGAAGCGGGTATTGAATTGATTGAACGCTGCCTTGAATCCGCGCTCCTTGAATTCAAAAAGATGAAATCCCAGGAAGGCGAGGCTCTCTGCAAGGATTTGAATCAACGCAGATCCACCTGTTCCAAAATGGTGAATGAACTGGAAAAAGAAACAAAAGACCTGGCAAAAATCCATTTTGAAAAGCTTCAGCANCGTGCACTTGATCTTCTCAATCAGGTGGATCTGCAGCCTGAACGACTGAACCAGGAACTTGCATTGCTCTGTGACCGCTATGACGTCAGTGAGGAACTTCTCCGCCTCAGAACCCACCTCACTCACCTTGAAACACTGCTGAAAGAACCCGAACTCGGGAAAAAAGGGGAATTCATGCTTCAGGAAATCAATCGGGAAGTGAATACCCTTTCCTCAAAAAGCAACAATGCGGTCATTTCGAAAATTGCAGTAGAGTTCAAAAATGAACTTGAAAAAATGCGGGAGCAGCTTTTGAATCTGGAATGACATTCTTTGTTCACTGATGAGACTTANGACCTTCCAATCCTCTAATTGTTCATGAAAATCACTTTGGCTGGAACACCCGGTTCTGGCAAATCTACGATCCGTAAACTAATCGCGGAGCATTATCAGATGGAAGTCAAAGCAACNGGNGATTTCATGCGTGAGGCCGCAAAACGACATGGGTTTTCAGATATCACCAAGTTTCTCGTGGAATATGTCAGCACCCACCCTGAGGTAGACCGGGAAGTGGATGCCGAACAAAAACGTTTCGGAGAAAATCACGACCACTTCGTCCTCGACGCCCACCTCGGTTTTCACTTTGTCCCGGATTCCTTTAAAATCTGCCTCACCTGCAGTTTCGAAGAAGCCGGAAGGAGGATTTTCGAGGCAAAACGACAGACAGAAGATGCCACCACCGTTGAGGAAGCAGTCATCACCAGTCGCAAAAGACGAGAGACCATGCGGACAAATTTCCTTGAACTGTATCAGGTCGATATTGACGACTTTGAACAGTTTGACCTGGTACTCGATACCACGGAAATGAGTCCTGAGGAAGTGTTTGCAAAACTCACTAAAGCCATTGATTCAACTGAGACAGTGTAAAATGCATTTTCAGATTCCATTTTTCAATTGGAAAAATCCAAAGTGTAAAGACTCAAAATTCAATTTCACTTATTTTTCAAAAAAATCCTGCCCCTGATAATTTCTTAGAAATTATCTCATCTAAGTCCAAAAAAACTCTTAACTTAGAAACACATTGTATTGCACTAAGGATCTATTTTATTCTTAAAAAAATAGAATTAACCCTCCAATGAGTTTTCAGTTGGTTCAGCAGCAATTTGTTTCTCAAAAATACTTCAAACCAAGACCTTCAATCGTCTTGTTGCTGATTTTCTGTTTTCTCACAGGCGTTCTTTCTCATCTCATTATTTATTTTCACCAGCTGAATGAGGGCATCAGGGTCGTTCATAGCTTGTTCATGGGNTTGTGTTATGACCTGATGATTGCATCATTAATTACTTTTTTTGCGATTATCTTTTTGTTTTGTTTACGGTCTAAATTTGAAAGATTAATCATTATTTTATTTTATTTTATATATAGCGCCATATGGTTTATTGACATCAATTACTATTTTGTTTTTGGAACTCATATTCCTTTTCACACCTTGGAATACCTGGATCAATTAGANAATTTTACAAGCAACATCCTCGATATNNTTGGNAACTATACATTTGTAGTTATTTTGATCATTCCAAACGTTTTATTCTTTTTATTCACTTGGNTTNATTTAAGAAAAAACATAAGGATCTCAAACATCAATTTGGGCATTACGCTTTTTTATTTAATCTTTTTAGGGTCCATTTCGGGAGTTTATCCCAACTCATACGTGGCAAAAAACATGAACGACCCCCTGACTTCTTCTGCNGTCAATTATTTTTATTGGTCCAGAAAAGTCACCAACGATGCAAAAATCAACAAACCAACAGACGCATTACAAAAGGTGATCGATGGATTAACTGGAGAAGTTCCACAGGAACCAAAATATACCGGCTTGCCATTGGCACGACACCATTCATCAGATTCCTGTTCAAACGGCAATTCCCTGGATCCTCTGGCATCTGCCTTGTGTTCTGATCACAACAAGAATGTCCTCATCATTCTCCTCGAATCCTTCAGGGCTTCTGAGATCGACAGTTACGGTAGCGAAATGGGGTTAACACCGCATTTTAAAAAATGGGAACAACAGGGGATCTTGTTTGAAAATTTTTATGCCAATGGATTTCAAACACGGCATGGTGAAATCGCCACTTATTGTTCCATCATGCCCAATTATGGAGATTCCGTTTTCAGCCATTATCAACACAATCATTTCCTCTGCCTGCCTGAATTACTGAAGCAATCAGGTTATTCCACTTCATGGGTTCACAATGCCGATGCTGCNTTCGACAACCAATTGATAATGCTGCCCAAAATAGGGTTTCAGAAAATCATTGATCGTTTTGATTTCGACTTAGGCACAGAAGTTCTCGGATGGGGTTATTCAGATGAGGCTTTATTCAACAAATGGATTTCATTTCTGAATGGGGAAAAAGAACCTTTTTTTTCTACAGCATTGACCATCACCAACCATCACCCATTTGATGTTCCAGAAAAATTTCAGCGGTTTGAAAACCGTACTGTTCAAAACAAATATTATGAAGCAGTTGGCTACGTCGATTCAGTACTAAATCAATTCCTGTTGGAAGCATCCAAAACCAAATGGTTTAAAAATACACTGATATTTATCACCGCAGATACTTCAAATTACCAGAATCCCCAAAAGCCTTTTAACCATTTTGAAGAATTTGTGAAAACGAGAACGCAAATCCCCCTTCTCATAGTTGGAGGCAACATCAAACACTCTTATCGGGAAAAGCGTTATTTCAGCCAAATTGATTTGGCTCCGACCATCATGGATGTTTTAGGATTNTCCTTCACAAACTCCTGGATGGGAAAGAGTATGCTCAAGAGCAAACATGATTCATTGGCCTTTACCAATAGACCGGGAAATTACTGGGCTGTCATGAGCCAGAAGGGTCGATACTACAATGAAGCAGATCAAAAGGATCACTTCTTTGGTTTCAGTGAAAATGAAAATCTTAAACATGAATACAAACAAATCGGAAAAGCCTGGATCGATACAACCCGATGGTTGTTGCAGGAAAATAAGATATGGCATCCATAAGGAGATGCTTGATATAATTGGCTTTGATGATATGAAGAATTAGTTCAATATACTCTTTTCTTTCCACAGCGCCCGTAGCTCAACTGGATAGAGCAACTGACTTCTAATCAGTAGGTTAAAGGTTCAAGTCCTTTCGGGCGCGCCAGCCAACTCAAAGTTGGTATCATCAACATTCAGATTCCANTTTTCCCACCTGTTATCCCCCGGATTCAAATAGTTCATTNCCNNTANTGGATTTGAAACCCTGTTGTATTTTTTTAAATCCGGAACTTGCAGGAAGGTCCAGGGATTTGTAAAAAATGGTTTTGACCGACACCATGTTCTAAATTTTTAGANAAGGNATGGAACCAAAAAAAGAAAAAACCAGAGAGCCGCAAANCTGGGCGAACNGGATCCATGAAGTNTTTAAATCGCATGGAATCACTCAAGTCAGCTATGTCCCTGATGCTGGCCATTCGAGGCTGATCCAGTTGTGCCGCGATGATCATGATCTTCGAACGGTGGTTTTAACCACAGAGGAAGANGGNGTCGCACTCGCAACAGGAGCCTGGCTTGGCGGGCAGAGAAGTGTCTTGCTGATGCAGAGCAGTGGTGTCGGTAACTGCATCAACATGTTTTCGATGATTCGTGAATGCAGAATTCCCTTCTTCACCGTGATCACCATGCGGGGTGAAAAGGGGGAATTCAACCCCTGGCAGTTTCCGATGGGCCGGAATGCTGAAAAACACTTGAAGCTATGCGGGTTTGAGATTGAACGGGTCGAAAAAAGTACTGAAACCCAACAGGTCATCGATCAGATGGCAAAACAGGTTTTTATGAATTCTTCGATGGGTGCGGTGTTACTTTCCCAACAAATGATCGGGGTGAAAACTTTCAANGATGAATGAGCCAGAAAAACGCAGTCTGAACTATCCTCTTCGACGNAGNGAGGTCGTGCAGGAATTATTGAAATCCCGGGAAGGNCTGCTTGTGGTGGCCGGACTTGGAGCGCCCGCATGGGATGCAACTGCATCCGGTGACCATCCGCTGACTTTTCCCTTGTGGGGCGGAATGGGGGGAGCGGTTTCAATCGGATTGGGATTGGCGTTGGCACAACCCGATCAGCGGGTGTTGGTCATCACCGGAGACGGAGAGATGCTGATGGGGCTTGGGTCTCTTTCTACGGTTGGACTGCAACAGCCTGAGAATTTGGCAGTGGTNGTTCTGGACAATGAGCATTTCGGAGAGACTGGAATGCAAACCACCCATACGGCTGCTTCCGTCAACCTTGCTGAAATTGCGAGAGCTTCTGGGATTTCTTCCTCCTGGACCGTCAGAGAATCTTCCGAAATCAGCACCACTAGAGAAAAACTCCTTCATGAAGAAGGCCCGTTATTTTGCGGGATCAAGGTACGGGCAGAGACTTTACCCCTGGTGCTCCCTCCCAAAGAAGGAGAAATCCTTCAAAAGCGATTCCGAAATGCGCTGATGAATGAAAATGGAGATTGATCGGAATTAACTCATTCAAAGTATAGATAGTGTCCTTTCCATTTTAAAAATTTTGCAACCCATGTTTCGAAGCACCAAAACCTTTCATTTCCTCCCCTGTGCACATCGCCAATGGCGTGATGAGGGGCACTGCAGATTCGTTCACGGATATGACCGAAGTGTTCACCTGGTCTTTGAATGCTCAGAACTGGATGACAAGATGTGGGTCATGGATTTTGGAGGATTGAAACCCATCAAGGCCTGGCTGGAAGACCTTTTTGACCATACCTTGTTGATCAATGAAGACGATCCCGAGCTNGAATTTTTTCAGGAAATGGAAAAACGGGATTTGTGCCGACTGAGGGTGATGCCGAATGTCGGCATGGAAGGTTCGGCAAAATATGTTTTTGAATACATCGACCAATGGGTAAAAAAAGAGACCGGGAACCGTGTTTCCCTTTATTCCGTGGAATGCCGGGAAAACGANAAAAATTCCGCCATCTTCATCCGTCCNGAGGCCTCCAGTANTCAGAAATAAGCNNNGAAACTTNTTCATGGATCAGCTTTTTGAGGCAGTCGAGTCTTTGATGAACTGAATCCAACTTCGCAGAACACGATGTTCGGTCTTGTACGAACTGTCGATTTCGTCGACCCGCTTTCCTGTTTTGAGAGTCTGAAGGTTCGGATCGTTACGATAATGAACCTCTACTTTGGTCGAAAACAAAGTCCCCTTCACACTGACTTGCAGCAGGTAATGCAGATTTTCAGCGCGATCCTGTTGCATCGTAGCGTGGGTCAGTTTTAAATTCACCCCCCCTTCAACCGATTTCATCTGACACGAGTGCGCACCGCAACTCACCTCTTCATACTTCGATTTCTTGATCACAAAATCGATGATGCCAATGGACTGGGAGGTCTCCATCGGAAGGCTTTGNGCNAATGCCGTTTGTCCNAGAATGACCGCCACCATCAAGACTCCAANAAAAATATTCCTCATTTTTTAACTCATCTAAAATTGATTGATTCAAANNGAAGNCTTTCATGCAAGAAAAGGNGAATTTAAGAATACTGTAGAAGATTTTTCAGCTATGGTNTTTTTTCAANGTCTTTCTTGATATTGCTTCTTTAACTCAAGAAAGATAGNTTATNATNCTAATCAANTTNAGGAGGACCNATGCGAAANTCATTCATAAGCTTACTCATCCTTTTTGGACTGGTGATGCCCGTCCAGGACCTCTCTGCCAAGAGACAGCCTGCAGGAATGCTGATTGAGGTCAAAGGTAANATCGAATACAGCAAGAAAGGCAAGAAATGGAGAAAGGTCCGAAGAAATAAATTTATCTATGATAAATATTTTGTTCGGGTCGGNGATGGTGGATCGGTAAAATTCCTCAATCAGGAGACCAATGAAACCACAGCACTGACTCCAGGAAGTGAAATCCAGGTCACCAAAAAAGGNTTGAAGGTGATCAAAGGCGCTTTGGGAGAAACAGACTCCGCCGGTGGGTTGCTTACGGGTCTGGGCAANCAATTCAAGAAGACCCAGAAATACACCACCGTTCGACGTTCCGTCAAAAAAGAAGGAATCCACCTTAAACTGGCGACCAACACCGTGACTGATGAATTTTCAGAAGTCGCCTGGCAAAACGTCGGCAAAGACTACCATTACAAACTTCATATTGGAGTCAAGGACCGAAAGACTAGGAAGTTCAAACCTGAAATCAGCTATGATGTCCCGGGAACCGAACTTCCGTTGGTTCGTGTGAAAATTGATCCGATCAAGAAAAATAAAAAATACATGGTTGAGGTCTTCGAGGGTCAGAAATCTGTATTTGAAACAAAAGACGGAAACCTGAAAACACTTCCAACGAAAAAACTGAAAGCCTTTGAACAACAACGAGAAAAGGTCCGCAGTTTCGATGAAAGCGGATTTCTCTATGCAGGTTTGTTGAAAGACAATGGCTTGTTGGTTCCAGCATTGGATGAATACAATCG
>FUFK010037390.1_pt1 | contig 24180 bp, 24 predicted proteins | sample 1021851 | NCBI WGS metagenome assembly FUFK01 (sample SAMEA51879418, study PRJEB19060) | metagenome | reverse complement strand
ANTCGCANCNGCNGATACAAGTTGTTNGATGCCAACAGGTGTNGATAGATTATACTTTGGTCTCCGTGGTGATGAAGGTAATCAAGGATCACTAACAATTAAGAGATTTATGTTCTATCCAAAGAGACTTCCAGATTCACAGTTAGTCACTCTGACCTCATAATAAATACCACAGGAGAATTATTTAACAATGCCTAATATAATCGGAATCGGAAATAGTCAAGTACCAACCAACGCAATGTTGGGTGGATTGGCCTACCAAGATTCTGTTGGTGAAATTGATATTGACAAAATAAAAGCAAGGACAGGTGATACTGCCACAGATGTTTTTGTATATGATACTCGTAAGGATTCTGATGGTGGTGCGTGGAGACACAGAACACAAAATACAACTTGGTATAATGAAAATGCAGGTCAATATAGAGGTGCTCGAAAAGAATTTCCTGCAGTTGCTGTGATTGTTTGTATCACCAATGGATTATTGATATATGATGGTGATGACCCTAATTTACCTCTGTGGATGGAATGGAATACCACTAATGGTAGTAAAATGCTTCGAGGTCCTACAAATGGAAAAATTGCAGCAATGAATGGTATTATAGCATTGAGTAGTGCTGGTACTTATGGTGGGGTGGTAGTGATTTATTTTATCTCTGATACCTCTAGATCTTATAGACAACTTTCATCTAGTAATAATAGTGAAGGATATTGGATGGGAAATGGTATTGCTAGTAGAAATGATTTTTCTGGAAATAATTATAATAATAGTGATACTTCTAAAGCACGTATTTTACCTGGTCTTAAAGATGAAAATACTAAAGATGTAGCAATAACTGTATTACCAAATGCACCGATTGATCCTGATACTGGGCTTCCAAGACCTACAATCGCTGTTGCAACTCTTACTGGTCCATGTATCATCAGAGATGATGATAAAACTGTTACTGATGGTGGAGATAGTTCTTCTATTTCAGATATTCATATATCAAAAGACAATAGATTGTATTATACATTTTCAAGTCATGCTCAAGCAAGAGAGGTATCTCATCCAGATTATTGGACTCAAGAAGGATTTTTTGGATCTCATCAATTTGCTTCAGGAGAACCACAGGCACCTGCGGGTTCTGGAAATGCTTGGAAAATTACTACAGGTGCTTATGGAACTGATGCTGGATTAGTTTTACATGATCCAGATCCAGATCCTGCTCCACCAGACGCAGATAATAATAATGGTATGGTTGCCTATGCCACCACCTCCTACAACTCTGGATGGCAACAAGGTAATATTGCGGGTGTATTTTTATCAAGCACTGATACTACTAATCTAAATGCTGATACATTAAACTCTGCTGGTAATTTTGACAGCACATTTGCAACTACTACTGGTTGGGGAGGTCAGGGTGGATCTAATGACTGGACAATTAGTGGTGGTGTGGCAAGTTGTAATGGTACTAATAGTCAGCCATTTCTGTATCCTGGCAGCTATGGCTGGACTGTAGGAACAAGTGTAGCTGTTGAAGTTACAGTTACTGCTTATACCAGCGGTACTTTAAATGTTTCTTTCGATACTGGTAATGCTGCTGCTGGTACAGATATGACTGCAACTGGAACTTATAAATTTATTGGTACAGTGACTGGAAATCAGGCAGTATATCTTAGAAGTGCTTCTTTTGTAGGTTCTGTTGATGATGTTAAAATATATATTGCAGATTTTGATCGCAGTATTAATAATGTTGGACTAATTCCAGAAGGAACAATAACCAAAGATGTTGTCGCACCTGGTGCAGATTTAGTGTATTATGGTGGATTTAGTAATGCTAATTATTTGTATCAACCATATAATTCTCATTTAGATTTTGGAACTGGTGATCTTCATATTATGTTCTGGGTACGTTTTTCACAGAATGATGCTTATGATCTTCTAATGGCGAGAAGAGCACATGATGGAAGTTCTTATACTGGTAATGGATGGTATATTGAAATGGGTAACGATCAGAATATTCAAATAAAGAATTCTGGTGGTGGAACAAGAGCACAGATTGATAAAGATAAGAATTCTCTCGCTTGGCAGCACATATGTTTTGTAAGAAAAGATAATATTTCATACTCATATAAAAACGGTATTCTTCAATCAAACACATACACATGGGATGAGAATTTAGATAATTCTTCTGCAGTTCTTACGATTGGTAGAAATACTGTTAGTGGTGGTGGTGACGCAGACAAATCAAGACTCTCATTAATTCGCATTGGTGCAGATGCTCCAACAGAAGAACAAATTAAAAAGATTTATAATGATGAAAAGAGTTTGTATACTGATAATGCAAAATGTACTTTATATGGAACTTCAGATGAAATAGAAGCACTTGCTTATGATGATTCTAATACTATACTACATGCTGGAACATCATCAGGACGTAGTGAATTTCAGGGTTTGAATAGAATAAATAATACGACAACAGCAGTAACAACTGCTATATCAGCATCTAATGGATTTGTAGCGGAACAATAGTATGACAGTCAGAATTACAAAATCAGAATTTAATTTAAGAGAAAAGATATCAGAACTTGATAAACCTACTGGTAGAAAAGGTTTAGATTTGATGAGATCTGAAACTTCTCAAGATGCGAGAGATTTTATTAGTGCTGGTCGAAAAAATAAATTATTTAATGGTGATATGAAAATAAATCAAAGAGGATCATCTTTTACAAGTGTAGGTTCATCTGCAAATACTTTTACACTGGATAGATGGAAATTCTATATACAAAATTCTACTGCTAGATTTACAGTTAGTAAAGATTCAGATTCTCCAGATGAGTTTGGTGGATCAATGAAAATAGAGTGTACAACCACTGATACATCACTGGCATCAACAGATGAAGTTTACCTAGAACAAAGATTAGAGGGACAAGATGTTCAAGATTTTGCAAAGGGTACAAGATCTGCAAAAGAATATACTTTATCTTTTTATGTTAAAACTAATAAAGTAGGAACTTATATCGTTAATTTACTTGGAAGAGATAACACAACAAGTACTGTTTCTGCATCATATACTGTGAATGATACTAACTGGAATAGATATACAGTGACTTTCCCTGCTGATGCAAGTTCCAGCCGTAAGGATAATAATGATAATGGAGAAGCTTTAAGAGTTTTATGGTGGTTTGTTGCAGGATCTGCAGTTAATTCACCCTCTACTGCTCCACTTGCGACAACTTGGAGAAATAGTACAGATACAGGTCGTGCAGCAGGACAGATCAATTTTGCAGACTCAACATCAAACGAGTTCTTCCTTACAGGATGTCAATTAGAAGTGGGCCGAAATGTCACTGAATTTGAACACCGTAGTTATGGTGAAGAACTCAGACTTTGCCAACGTTATTACACTAAATCTTATAATCATGATGTTGCTCCTGGTACTAATACAATGGTAGGAACCAGATGGGGAAGAAATTATGATCCCACCGATTCTAGATCAGCAAACGTAGTAGCAGTCTTCTTTCCTGTTACAATGAGAGCAACACCCGATATGACTTTTCGTGGTGTTCATACAGGTGACACTGGTAAATGGACTACTGGATCAAACAATCCAGATGCTTCAAATACTGATATGTCAGTTAATAGTCTCTATGATTTAAGTGATAAGGGATTTAGTACCATGTCAAGTGCTAATATCTCAGCTTCTAATTTCTTTGGTGGTCATTATGAGGCTAATGCGGAGTTCTAAACATGTATAAAATTTCTCAAAATGATAGTATTATTATAAGAAAGTCTGATAGTACGTTTATACCTACAGATCCTGATAATACTTCTTATCAACAATTTCTACAGGACGTAAAAGAACAAGGTATTGGTATTGTAGAAGGTCCTGATATTATTGAAGATTCATATGTTGAACTTCGTGAAAAAGAATATCCTTCTTGGAAAGATCAACTAGATAAAATGTACCATGATTTTGATGGATGGAAAAATGACATCCAAACAATTAAAAACAAATATCCTAAGTCAATCACAGGTGGAACATCGATTGGTCCTGTTCCAGACTGGGTACAGACTGAAGTAGACAACCTAAATAGTTAGAAAAAAATTATGCCATATCTTGGTCGAGGACTTGAAAAAGGAAATTATCTAAAGTTAGATGACATATCATCACAATTTGATGGTAGTAAAACAACATTTAACTTAACCGTTGGTGGATCTGCCCATGTGCCAGGATCATCATATTCTCTCCTTGTGTCTTTAAGTGGTATTGTTCAGGAAGGAGAGGCAGCATATACCTTAGATCAAAATGAAATTACCTTTGCGGCTGCTCCACAGGCAGCTGATGATTGTTTTATAATTTCTCTCGGCACTCCTCTTGGTATTGGTGTTCCGAGTAATGGAACAGTGAATGGTACTCAACTTGCGAAACCTCTTAATTATGATAATTTTTTCCACCTAGATCATACAAATGATCGAGTTGGTATTGGAACATCACTTCCCATACAATCATTAGATGTATATGATGGTGGTATTGCGGTAAGAGATTCAGCGACAGGAATCACAACCTTGAGTTTTTATCACAATCGTAATGAATTAAAAGCTTCAATTGACAAGACAGGAAATAATTTAACGTTTGAAAATGTAGACTCTGGTATTATTGATTATAAAATTGGTGGAGATTCTAGAGTATCAATCGGTAGTACAGGTAAAATATTTTTTGCAGGAGATGATAACACATATTTTTATCGACCTGGTGCTGATACACTCGCATTTGTTACTGCTGGCACAGAAAGACTTCGCATTCGTAGTGATGGACATATTGGTATTGGAACTGATGTAGTTAATAAATTAGTTTCAATAAAAGCAGTTCATCCTTTCTTAAGACTGGAGGCATCAGATACTTCTGACAAGAGATTAGATTTTCAAGTAAGTTCTTCTGGTATTGCTACTATCTCTGCGGAACAAAGTTCACAGCAGTTATCATTTAAGACTACAGGTGGAGAGGCACTTCGCATCACATCTGATGGTAAAACATTAATACATGGTGATGGTGCAACGGGTGCTAATAATACTTCTACCCTTCTTCCTAATGGATATACACTGAATATTCATGGAACCAGTAGTAATGATGGTATTTCAGTAGTAAGATATAGTGCAGATTATGGTGCTTATGGTATAAACATAGGAAAATCAAATAATAGTACTTTTGGAACGAATACCTTAGTTACAGATGGTGAAGAATTAGGACATGTATCATTCTATGGTGCTGATGGAACTGATTTTAATATGGCAGCACAAATCTCAGCAGAGGTAGACGGTACTCCAAGTGATGGCACTGATATGCCTGGTACTCTTACATTCAAGACTAGTTCTGAAGCGTCTGGTACACCAACAGAAAGACTTCGCATTGACTCAAGTGGTAAATTGGGTGTGGGTGATTTTAGTTCTACAAGTATAGCACAAGCACTTCACGTAAGAGGTTCTCAACCTGAAATCTACCTTGAACATACTGGTGGTTATGATTTGACATTGACCACTAATGATGGAATGGGTCAAAATGGAATTACTGTAAATGGTGGTTTCTTATCATTAGCATATAATAATAAAAATATTGTAATGTGTAGGACTGGTGGTAATGTTGGTATTGGAACTGATGATCCAGCATCAAATATGAATCTTCATGTTTTAGATAAAACAGATAGATGTTATGTTACATTTGAGTCTGGAGGAAATGAGAGTAGTCAATTATGGTTAAAGAATCCTGCAAGAACTTGGAAAATAAGTAATTATTATGATCAAAATGCTCTAACATTTACAGACGATAGTGATGAAAGGCTCCGCATCGATGCTAATGGGAAAGTTGGTATCGGAACCGATAATCCTTACTATAAACTTGATGTTAATTTTAATAATTCAGATACAGCATTATCTGGTGGAAGTGGTGGTAATTGGGGTGGTGCTGGTTTAAGACTTGAAAATGAGAATACTACTGTTGGTAGTATGTCTCTGATTCATTTTAGAACTGGAAATCATGCTGATTGGCATGTTGGAGGAAAGTTTGTTGGATCTAATAATTCTGATTTGGTTTTCCTTCAGGAAGGTGTTAACGAAAAACTTCGTATAAAAAATGATGGTAAAGTTGGTATCGGAAGTGCTATTCCAGATGAACAACTTGATGTTGCAGGTAATATAAAAATAAATCGTGCTACAGGAGATCCAAAATTAATAATATCAGGTTCAGGTCATGCACAATTAACTTTAACAAACACAACTGGTGCTGATCATTGTGGAGTGAATTTTGGTGATAATGATGATATTAATGCTGGTATGATCCAATATACCAATGGGTCAAGTAACGATTATATGGTATTCCATACAGCAGGATCTGAAAGATTTCGCATTGATAAAGATGGTAGAGTTCAAGTTGGTAATCAAACCAACAATTCTAGTATTACTGCTCTGTTTGGAGTAATAGCAGACGATGGTGAGGCTGCTGATCTGTATGTTGGGAAATTTCATAATTTAGAAGCAACAGCAGGAGAAAGTTACGGTGTTGATATAAGAGCAGGATCAAATAGCACTGATCATGGATTTAGAGTCAAGAATAGAGCTAATGATACTACTCAATTCATTGTTCGTGGTGATGGTAATATTGGTATCAATACTAATAGTCCAAGCAATTTGCTTCATATTGTTCATCAAACTGCTGGACAAGATGTAATCAAACTCGAAGGAAAACCACTCGCTGCTTCAGAAAGTGAAGTGAGTAAAATTAATTTCCAAATTACACAGTCAAATGGACAATCAGCAAGACTTGCTGAAATTGTGTCTGGTGGAGAAAGTGGTTGGGGTGGTCAATTAATATTTAATGTAAAATCATCAAATGGTACTCCAAATAATACAACAGACGAAGCATTAAGAATTAGATCAAGTGACGCTGCTGCTACCAATATGAAAATGGTAGTTGATGCATACCTTCAACTGGGTGGTTATAATAACACTAACGAGTCATTTGCGAATCTTGCTGTTTTGTTTAGTGCGAGAGATATGGCAGGTTCCTCAATGGTAAGTGGACAGACTGATACTATATCTGGATACGCAAGAAGAAGAGAAACAGGTGATGGTGACGGAACATTCTTCTTCGGACCATATGGTGAATTCCCTCCTGGAGATTATACCGCATTATTCAGATTGAAGATATCAGATAGATCAGGTTCAAGTACAGTAGGATATATTGATATCATTGGAACTGGAATAGATATTGAAGGTCGTAATACCGCACCTCGATCAGCTGATATTAGAATCGATATACAAACAAATGATTTTACATCATCAGATAAATATCAATACTTTGCACTTGATTTTTCAAAATCAAATAATTCAGCACATATCGAAACTCGATTTTTAAATTATAATTCGGCCACAGCTGATATCTATCTTGACCACGTTTTAATTCTACCTCGAATTAATCATGGTTTTGAGGGTGGATCTGGAGTTTTCGATTACTAATTATCAGGAGGTTTTTATGGATTGGAAGAATCAAGTTCAAGTTTCAGAGTATGTTGAATTAATGAATGAAAAATTAGGTTTAGAACCTAACACGATTTATATGATGCCTAAGTCAGTTCAAGAAGGTGGAAGGGCAGGTGATATAACTGGTGACTATGAGTGGTCAATTGATGATATAGTGGTGCCAAGTGGAGTTACTCTGCCAACAGTCACTGATTCGGAAATTACAAATCGAATCACAGATAAAATGTGGGCAGCTGTTAGGACTAGAAGAAATCGAGCATTAAAAAATTCTGATGTAATGGCATTGCAGGATCGTGTAATGACTAATGAGCAAAAAGCATATCGCCAAGCATTGAGAGATTTACCTTCAACTCAAAGCGATCCTTTTAATATTACTTGGCCAACTAAACCTGCCTCATAAATAACTAAAAAAATATAAATGGCATTTACTAAAATTACTGGTCCTGGAATTCACACGTTGTCTAACATCATGAGTCACAACGTGAAGTCTTCTGGTATCATTACTGCGGTAAATGGAAATTTAACTGGTTGGTTAGCGGTTGGATCAACAGCATCATTTGGAGGAGACGTAACCGTTGGTGGAACATTAACTTATGATGACGTAACAAATATAGATTCAGTAGGTTTAATAACAGCAAGAGCTGGAATTCATGTAGGTGCTGGTGGAACTATAATTCATGCTGTAAGTAGTAATGCTGGTCAAGTTTTAATTAATGCCGTCGCTGTTGAAGGTGGTGATAATACCAAACTTTGTGTTGTAGGATCTGGAACTCCTAATACTCATCCTTCAACTATTGCATCAAGCACATTAGCAACCTTCCGCATGACTGGAGGTTTAAGTCATGCTGCTGGAATTTCAATCATGGGAGGAAACACAGGATCATCAGTACTTAACTTTGGAGATCGTGATAGTGAACTTATAGGTAGAATATTATACAATCACACTACTGATAATCTCCTAGATTATATGGACTTCTATGTTCAGGGAGATAATAAACTTCGCATTACAGCAGGTGGTGCTGTTCAAGTTTCAGGTGGTACAAACGGTCATTTACAGATTGATAGTAATGGAGAGTTTGAACTTTTTGAGCAGGATACTAGTTTAGCAATGACCAATTCATCGAAGATTGCGATGGATTTTGATAGTACTAAAAGAATTGCCAGACTAAGATCAAGTCATAATGGGTCAGGTGCAAATGCAGTTTCTAGATCTCTCGCATTTTTTATTGGAAGTACAGAAGCAATTCGCATCAGAGACACTAATCTCAATGTTGGTATCGGAACTACCAATCCATTGGACAAATTATCAATATCTGCTGCACCAAACTCATTAGTTCTTGGTGCAAAAGATACAACTAGAAATAATCATATATTTCAACTCTTGGCAGATGATTCTGCTGGTAATGGAGAACTTCGTTTATATAAAAACTCTGGATCTGGAACTCATGAAAAAACAGTAGAGATTGCCTCAAGTGGTGATACTTACTTCATGGGTGGTGATGTTGGTATCGGAACTGATAGCATAAGCCAACCACTTAATATTAGAAGAAGTTCTGTTGATCAAGCTGAGTTTGGAGTTAGACTTGAATATGAGAATCTTACTGGACCTACCGCAACAAGTTCTGCTATGTTGGTTAATGGTAATGGATTACAATTTAGGAATTATAATAGTAGTAGAACTTTTATTTTTAATGGTGGTCATGTTGGTATTGGAACTCTTGTTCCTACTGCACCAAGATTTAGTGGCACTGTTTCTGGACTCTTACATTTAAGAGGAACTAAACCTTCTTTTTATGTAAGTGAATCTGATAATCATGATCCTGATGGTAAAGAGAGAGCAATTTTCGTAGGGCTATCAGGTGGAAGTGCTTTTATTGGTTCTAATGGTGATGACGGTCTATCGTTTTTAACTGGTAATGGATCTACATCAGAAAAACTTCGTGTTAATGAAGAAGGTAAAGTCGGTATATCAAGTGGAAATATCGATCCAGAAAATAATCAATTATTAATTCGTGGTGCATCAACAGTTGGAACCAAGAGTGGTCACATAATGTTGACTGGAGATGGTGCAACAGTTGATGAAGGTCCACAGATAGTATTTTCAGAATCTGGTAGTGGTAGTAATTTTGCTGGTGCTTATATAGGACACGAAAGAAAAGGATCTAATAGTATTGGTGATTTAGTATTTGGAACTCGTCAAACTTCAGGTGATTTAAATACTGTCCCAACAGAAAGACTTCGCATCAGACATACAGGTGAAGTTCATATATCAGATAGAAATAGTTCAAATACTGGAGAACATTTCTTCCAAGCTGGTGCTTTTGGTATTAGAATGGAGGATGAAGGTGGATATAATCGTTGGAATATTGAAAGAAACTATGGTAGTTATCAAAAAGATCCTGTACTTCATTTAAGTGCCCAAGGTAGAGTTGGTATTAACACTGCTGATCCACAACATGCTCTATCAGTTTACGACACATCTGAACCAACCATTTCACTCTTTTCATCTGCCTCAACTAAAAGAATAGCACTTCAGTATGCTAGTGATCAAACATATCTTTATTCATATCAAAATTCACCGATTAACTTTAGTGTAGGTTCAGGTAATTCATTCAAACTTAGAATGAAACTACATCCAGAACAAACTTATGGTGTAGATAATTTTGCCCTTACAGGCACGGGAGCTCAAAATACATCTCAAGCATATCCAACTGGTGTAATTGAATGGCAGAATAATACTGATACTGGGATTGAAAAGTATAATTGCTACATTCAAGCAACGGGTGGTAATGAAACTGAGATGTATATTACTATTGCTAATAGTGGTTTTTACAGAATTACAATCAAGGCATCACATAATAGCACTCAAGCAGATGTTGCACAATACTTAGTATATGGATTGAATAGTCAGGTAACTGGTAATAGAATTACTCAAGTCGTAAGCAGTGGTAGTTTTACTGTTACTAATCATAATACTCATGTAAACACTTACAGTAGCACAATCAAAATTGAATATGGTACTTCGTGTAATCAAGGTTTGAGAGCACTGGTTGAAGTCATAGGTGGATTCTAATAAAATAAATAACTAAAAAAAAGACTAATGCCGATTGATAACCTCTCCAAAATAACTTCTCGATCTGGAATCAATACTACGATTCTTTTGGAGGCAGGTAATGCAAATGTCACTGGGATTATTACGGCAGCTGGATTTGATGGACCTTTTACTGGTGGTGGAGGAAATAATGCTGGTATTGTAACCGCAGTAGGTGGTTTACATGTAGGTACTGCTGGAACCGTACTTCATGCTATAAATGATTCTGATGTTGTTAAAGTAGGTATCGGAACCACCATACCGACAGCAAAATTAGAAATATCACATCCTACACATACAAGTTTAGTTAGACTTAAAAGAACCACTGGAAATGCTGGTGATTTTGTGATGCAGATTGGTGGTTCAAATCCTGGTGTTATTTTCGATGCCGTAGGAATAAGTAGTGATTTTATATTCCAAACTCAAGGCAACGAAATAATGCGTATTGACTCTTTAAATAAAGAAGTCGGTATTGGAACTGATAATCCATTTTCTCTTTTGGATGTTTTTCGTAAAACAACTGGAACAAATAAAGATATATTTTCTGTCAGATCACACAGTGGAGCATTCTTAGTTCAGTGTTCTGATGTAGCCGCATCAAATCCAAGTTGGGCTTTAAGAACATTTTCTGGCGAGGATCTTGTTCTTTCACCAGGTGGAAATGCAGATGTTCATGAAAAAGTTCGTATTAAAGCATCAGATGGTTCAGTTGGTATCGGAAGTACTGATCCAAGATCAGGGTTCAAATTGGATGTTAATGGTGATCTATCTCTTGGTGAATCAGGTGGAACAGATAATACTTACATAGAACAAAAACAAAATGGTGATCTTCATATAATTAATAGTGGAAGGGCTGGTAATGGAGCTGCTGTAAGTCCAACTGGTGGTGCAGGTGGCATAGGGATAAACAGATATAATACCCTTGCAGGTGGCACCACTTATTTTAGAGATTTTACGGTTTATAATGGTAAAAGCACAAAAGTTTTAATGGTTGATGGTTCTGAATCTAGAGTAGGTATCGGAACTGATGCTCCAGATTATGGTCTCCATGTTTATGGTGCTGGTGATATTCTTGTTGAAGATAGTGCTAATGGTTCCGCACATTTAAGATTGAGGAGTTCTAATAATGGTTCTGATGTTTCTAACTGGAAAATAAAAACTGGTTCTAATAATTATTTGTTTATTGATAATGATACTGTTGGTGGAAAATCTCAATTAACCATAGATGATGAAAATAGAGTAGGTATTAATAGTACAAGTCCAACAGGAGATCTTGATGTCGTTGGATCTGGAACTTCAACCATATCAACTATATTAATTAATTCAATTACTCACAATACGAATAAAGCGAGTGAGGCAGTGTTGAAGTTTGGTTATGCACACTCAGGAGCTCCACATGCCAGAGGTCATATTAAAATGGTGGAACAGAGCGATAACAGTTTTGATGCAGATCTAATTTTTGGACTCCCCACTAATGATAATGTTGCTGGTAGCACAACGATAGATGACTTAGTTCGTATCACACCTCTTATGGGAACTCAATTAACTCGTGGTTCTCAGGGTGGCCGAGCTCATACTGGAAATACTAGTAACTTTATGAAAATTGGTACTTGGCATAATATTCAGCAGCAAGGAAGATTAAAGATAACAGTTTTCGGAGTCGCAACATATGATTCAAATGCTAATGTTGCTGGTGAAACAATAATTTATATTTCAAGTAATGCGAATTATACTTTGAAAGGTCATTTTTATAGTGTAATTCATGGTATTAGTAAAAGAAATGGTATTCAGAAAGTAGCACTTAAGTATGATTCAACTGCACCAGGTAGTTGTGAAGTCTGGGTAAAGTATAATGGTAGTTATTCTCCGACCTATCATTTAGCTGATGCATCTATAGGTTACTGGGTTGGAGCTGATGTAAATACTAATTCCACAGATGTTCCAGCTGGTGCAGAGGAAATTTTTTCAAGTTACTCAATTGCGACATCAGATGGATCTCAATCTGATGTCAGAGTCGCAATTTCATCAGAAGGTCATATTGGTATTGGAACTCATGATCCACAAGCTCCTGTTCATATAGATGGTGGTACTACTGGTACTCAACGATTGAGAGTTCAAAACCATGCCTCTGTTGGTGCTTTTGATGGAAACTATGGTTCAGAGTTCAGACACGCAACTTCTTCCGCAAATCATTGTATGTTGATTCACTGTCAAGAGGCAAATGATGATAGAAGAACATTAGACATTTCAGATGCTAACGGTGTTTTTGCCCAGTTCACGAATGGAAAATTTGGTGTAGGAACTGCTGGTAATGATGCTGGACATCCTACAAGAGATGTTGAAATCTGCTCTCCAGATGGAGGAATATTAAGAATTTCAAGCAGTGATGATTCTTTAGGTGCGAATGAAAAATTAGGTACAGTCGAATTTCATACAGATGATGATGACGGTGGACACATAGGTGCAGCAATAACAGCAATTGCGGATCCATCAGATGCTTTTGGTCGAAGAACCGCATTACTTTTTGGCACACAATCTGATGAGGCTACAGACGCTGTAGAAAGACTTCGCATCACAGCTAGTGGTATTGTTGCCAATGCAGGATTTTCAACCAGTTTTGGACGTATACAAAGAACTTACGGACCATCAACAGTATCTGGTAGTTCTGGTGGTGGAACTACTACCAGAAATGTCACATCAGGAGCCGTTGGAAAGAAGACAGGGGGAGGAACTTTAGTGATTAATGCATTTAGGACTAGTGATCCAACCAAATGCACTACCGTATATTATGATTTCCAACTTAGAGGAAGTGGTACTAATGGTAACAGATCTAATGAAAGAACTGTAGCTCATAATGGTGGTGTCAACTATAGTATTACTGATATATCCGAGGGATTTAGATTTACGAATAATGAATCCTTTACAGTCACGATGACCGCTACTTATGATCTCACGGGTGAATTATAAATAATTAAACAAAGTTTTGCTTGAAACACATAAAGAATTATGATAGTATAAGAAATAATTAAATTTATAAATTATTATTTTAAGGCACAAATGAATTTTACTGTATATTCAAAAAACGGATGTCCATACTGTGATAAAGTAAAAAAAGTTTTAGAGTTGACAAACAGTCAGTTTGTGGTGTATAATTTAGATGAGCATTTTGATAGAGCTTCATTTTATGAAGAATTTGGATTTGGATCTACTTTTCCACAAGTTATTTGTAATGGAGATAAATTAGGAGGATCTATTGAAACAATTAAATTTCTCAAAGAAAAACAAATCATCGGAGGATGAGCTAAATAAAGTCAATGACCACATGAATCGTGGTTTTGAACTTATACTGAATGGGAGGAAAAAAGAAAACCTAAAAACTTTTAACATTCAATTTCCAGGAGGTAAAAAAATGACCATTGACACCAATGTTATAGTAAGTTTAGTACTGCCAGTCTCACTGTTGTTTTTCTTTACTGGAATTCTGACAGGTTGGGTCGCAAGAGACTACCTGATGAACTATCGGGAACTACCAAAACCTCATCCCGAAATGTTTGATGGAAATGGAAATTTAGTTCCAGATGAGGTTATAGCATTTAGATTTGAAAACAATTATGACTACGAAATCGACGAAGAAGATGACAACTAAAAGAAAAACCACAACTGTTAAGGTAAGTTCTTCTTTAAATCTTCCAAAAAATCCATTTGCCTTTGAAGTATTTGATTTAGTATCAAGACAAAGGTCAAAAGCAAAAAAGATTGAAGTTCTAAAAAAATATGAACATGTATCACTGAAATCATTATTCATTTGGAATTTTGATGAGTCTGTAGTTTCAGTTCTTCCAGAAGGAGAAGTTCCTTATGTGGGATATGATGATCAGAATACTTATAGTGGATCTCTTTCTACAAAAATCAGTGAAGAGGTTCGTAAAATGCACGAAATGAGTAATTTTTCGTTAGGAGTAAGTGATGATCAGGGTCATACTACAATTCGTAGAGAGTTCAAACACTTTTATCGGTTTATTCGTGGTGGACAGGACTCATTGAATGCGATTCGTAGAGAAACGATGTTTATCAATATTCTTCAAGGACTACATCCACTTGAGGCAGAAATAATATGTCTTGTTAAGGATAAGAAATTAGAAACAAAGTATAAAATTACAAAAGAAGTTGTAGCAGAAGCATATCCAGATATTGTTTGGGGAGGTAGAGGTGGTAGATGATGGCAACTAAAAGTACTGAGAAAAAAAATTTAACTTGGTCTGCGGAAGAGAAAGAGCAGTGTCAAACAAAATATGGTTGTGAGATTATCATGGATAATTCTTCCTTAGAAAGTGTTCGTACTAAAAAAGCTCCAACTGATTCGTATATTGTCAAATATCTTTATAAAGATAAGGTTTGTTTTGATTTAACAAGGGGAACTAAGGTTGACATATTTGATATGTACTATGATAAATTTAAATCTGATTTAAAAAGCATTGACTATGGATACGGAACTATAAAACCAAGCATATGGAACTACCAGTCTCCACAAGCACCAAAGAAAAAAAAGAAGGGGCAAAACCAAAATTGACTTTTTTTTCCAAAAATAGGCGAAAAAAAATCCCGCCAAAATTTTGACCTGTAGGGTTTTCTGTAACATAGATTACACTTCTAGTTGACTATATAGTGTGGGTATGCTAACATACCTTTACGTTCATCCTATGGATATTCTGTTATCAGCACTAATTCTTGCCAATCACGAACCAGTCCATTGGACTATTAAGTGTGAGGGATGGAAAGATCTTACTTACGAGGTTCAACAAGATCAATATCTTGATGAAGTATCTAAGAGAGATCTTATTGGCTACTTTAAGACTAAAGTAGAGGAATCGTGCGACTTTGAACTATAGGACGCAAGTAAGCCGACACGGAACGGGTTCGTTCATCCCTACGGGGACGCAAATGCCGACTGAAGGAACGGGGCTAAAATCCCTACTACTTACAGGAGAAAACCGATGGCACAAGTCACATACCGTGGTGTCGTTTATGACACCGACAGGAACAAAGCAAAGCAGACTAACAAGGTCGATCTAACTTACCGTGGTGTAAGAACAGAAAAAGAACTTACAAGTCTTAAGTGATTGAAACTCTTGAGATATGCGTAGCATCTGCTATCTTTCTCACAATCATAACTGCTGAAGTTCAGTTCCTATACAAGAAGGGTTGATACCCTTCTTTTTTTGTGCTATACTAAATAAAATGAAAATTTCTTATGGAAAGAGAAAAGTTAAAACTACTTGTTCGTAATTTAGAATTGGTACTTGACTCTCTTAAGGCAGAGGTGTACTCTGATGTGGATGCTTATAAAAACTCAGAAGCATTTACTCCACCTAAAGATTACGATGAACTTTATGACGATGACGATGGCTATGCAGACTAATAGAGCGAAAAGACTCATAAAAATGCTTCAAAGACTTCTTAAACAGGAGCAGTTATATACAGATGAACAATTAAAAACCATGAAATCACAATTAAAAGTGATAAAAGAAGAACTTGCGGTTGCTGAAGCAAAAAACTCAAAGGGATTTGGAAAATGAATGTAGAACTTATAAGTATCACACCCGATGCGGAAAAAACAATGGCACATATTGCCAGAGTTTCAAATCCAAGCAATCAGGATAATCCGAATTATTCTGGATTACTTAAATATTGTATTAAACACAACCATTGGTCTGTATTTGAACAATCATCCATGACACTTGAGATAGAAACTACTCGTGCTATCGCAGCACAGATTCTAAGGCATCGTAGTTTCACATTTCAAGAGTTTTCACAAAGATACGCACAAAGTAATTCTTTGGGTGATATAGAATTACCAGAACTTCGTAGACAAGACACAAAAAATCGCCAAAATAGCATTGATGACCTAGAACCTGATATTGTAGAAAAATTAAATAAACAGATGATTACACTGTTTAGTTCATCTCAATCACTGTATAATCAAATGATAGAGTACGGTGTTGCGAAAGAATGTGCTAGAATGGTACTACCACTTTGTACACCAACAAGAATCTATATGACGGGTTCTTGTCGTTCTTGGATACATTATATTGATCTAAGATCAGCACATGGCACACAGAAGGAACATATGGATATTGCCAAAGAATGCCAAAAAGTATTCATTAAAGAATTTCCAGCAGTCTCTGAGGCTCTAGAGTGGGTCTAAATAATCTTACACAAATTTAAAAATTATGCCGACATATCCAGTTATTCATAAGAAAACTAAAGAAAAGAAAGAATTGTCCATGACCATGAAACAATATGATCAGTGGAGAAAAGACAATCCTGATTGGGATAAGGATTGGCAAGCAGGTGTTGCTTCTCCTCAAGAAATGTTCAAATGGACAGGAGAAGCAAAATCTAGTGGTTGGAACGAAGTTCTAGACAGAGCATCAAGACAACCAGGTTCAAATGTTCGTAAAAATCGAGATTATCAATTCTAATGCCAAGAAAAAAAAGAGCAAATGGTGATCAACCCATTGGTGTTGGACTTACTGCGAAACAATTAAAAAAGAAAAAACCTGTAAGTTCTGAATATTTAATTAATATAGAACCTTTAACGGATAATCAAAAACGCTTATTTGAGTCATATCAAAATAATAAGCAAGTTGTCAGTTATGGTGCTGCTGGAACTGGAAAAACATTTATTACACTTTTTAATGCTTTAAAAGATGTTTTAGATGAAAATAGTGTTTATGAAAAAATTTATATTGTAAGATCTCTTGTTGCGACTCGTGAAATTGGATTTTTACCTGGTGATTATGAAGATAAATCTGATATTTACCAAGTTCCTTACAAACATATGGTAAAATATATGTTTCAAATGCCATCTGATGCCGATTTTGAGATGTTATATGGTAATTTGAAGGCACAGGATACAATTAAATTCTGGAGTACCTCATTTTTAAGAGGAACAACACTTGATAATGCGATTGTAATTGTTGATGAATTCCAAAACTTGAATTTTCATGAATTAGATAGTATAATGACAAGAGTTGGTGAAAATAGTAAAATTTGTTTTTGTGGTGATGCTACTCAAACAGATTTACAAAAAACTAATGAAAAAAACGGAATTGTTGATTTCATAAAAATTCTAAGAACTATGCCATCATTTGATCTCATTGAATTTGGGATTGATGATATAATTAGATCTGGAATTGTTAAAGAGTACATCATAGCAAAAATGCAGTTAGGTTTTTAATGTTTAAACATGTTGATTTGAATCTACCATCTCTTGAAAGAGAACACATAGATGGAGTTCGTTATTATTCAATTCCAAATGAGGATGAACTGGTTAAGTTAGTATCTATTACATCTGTTACTAGTCATTTTAATAAGGAAATATTCGTTAATTGGCGAAAAAGAGTTGGTAATGAAAAGGCTGATCGCATCACGAAAGCAGCCACAGTTCGTGGAACTGATATGCATACTTTAACTGAAAATTACTTAGATAATAAGGAACTACCCAAAGTACCACCTATCTCTGAATTTTTGTTTAAAATCGCTAAACCAAAGTTAAATTTAATAGATAATATACACGCTTTGGAAGGACCGCTATATAGTAAGCAATTAGGTATTGCGGGAACTGTTGATTGTATCGCAGAATATGATGGAGAGTTATCAATAATAGATTTCAAAACATCTCAAAAACCTAAACCACGAGAGTGGATTGAACATTATTTTGTTCAAGCAATGGCATACGGTTGTATGCTATATGAAATGAAAAATATTCCCGTAAAAAAATTAGTAATCATCATGGCTTGTGAAAATGGAGAATGCGTCGTTTATGAAGAACACAACAAAAAGAAGTACATCAAACTACTCAACCAATACATTAGAAAATTTATTCAAGATAAACTGGAACTCTATGGAACCAACTAAAGAACTAGAAAAGGCTATAGAGAATAAATTTTTAACACCTCAAAAGTTTGCGATTGAGATTGAGAAAATTGTTGTAGAAGAAGAACTTAATTATATTGATGCAATTCTGCACTTTTGTGAGAAAAACAGTGTAGAAATTGAATCAATTACAAAACTTGTCTCAAAACCATTAAAAGAAAGATTAAAGTGGGATGCAATTCGTCTCAACTTTATGAAAAAAACATCTAGAGCAAAATTACCTTTATGATTGAAAAATTAGAAGCGACTGGATTTGTTGAACCATTTCCTCATTTAATATTCAACGATTTCTATAATAAAAATGAATTAGAACTTATTTGGGAGGAACTTAATTTTTATACTAAACCAGGAAAATTTCTTCAACCAAAAAATTATGGTGGGATAGAAACTCATACAGATGCAAGAGCAATATTGTTAGATAATTTATATAAAAATTATAGTAAAGTTGATAAAAAGGATGGCATTAATTATCGAAAAATTTCTAATATTTTGACTGTCAATAGAAAAGTTCTTTCAAAAGAAGTTTTAAAAGCATTTTCAAAATTACACCCATGTTGTAAAATTATTACAAAAACGAATTGGGATATAACTAAAGTTAGATATTATCATGATGGTGATTATTATAAACCTCATACAGATGCGAGTATGCAGTTTTTAGCATTTTCTTATTTTTATAAAGAACCTAAAAAATTCACGGGTGGTGAACTATTTTTCCCCGAATATGATTATGAGTTGACTTGTGATAATAATTCACTTATAATGTTTCCTGGATGGGTTGAACATGGAGTAAAAAAAGTGAGTATAAAAGATTCGGATTATCATGAAGGAAATGGCAGATATTGTATTTCCTCGTTTATTAATAATGTAGGAAGATGAAAAAATCAGAATTGATACATTGGAGATTACAGGCAATGTTGAGAGAACATAGTTTCTCAGATCTAGCATATTTGGGTGTTAGAAAAGATAGCATTGGTATGCCACAACACTGGTATATGATAGGTGACAATGAAGTTCCTGTTGATGCCATTACAGAATTGGAAAGTGAAGAAGAGGATGATGATGAAAGTGACACCATATGAAACTTATCAAACTTATCTTTCAATGAAAAGTCATTTTACAAATCCAAAGTATGACTTTTTTAAATATGGTGGAAAGTCTCGTGCGACAGTTTCATCATTCAATAAGAGAAAAGATAAGTATTGGTTTGAAAAAACATCTAGAAAGTATTCTGATCAGGAAATTTTAGATTTTCTATTATCAAATTTTATAACAGCAAATAATCCTCAAAATTTATGGATTGGAGAAATAATAAATTCTGGAGAAAGAAATTATTCAGAATGGATGAAACGACAGCAGAGTTTGACTTACTTGTTCAAAGAACAATTAGAGGAATTGCTATCGGAAAAAAAATTAGACGAAGTATTCGATTGCTCGAAAGGACACCCACTAATTCTAAAAAAATATCTGGGTGGAGATCTATCTTTAGAAACACTTATAATACTGGAAAAAATATTTTCCTTCGTTAAAAAATTTGATAAAACTATAAAGGATCCAGTTTGGGAAACAGTAAGTCTAAAGATAAAAAAATATATTCCTTTTATAAATATCAACATAGTCTACTACAAAAAAATTCTGAGGAAAATTGTAAATGAGTAATTTTTTCGATTCTGAAATAGTTAAAGAAGAACTACAGGAAATTAGAGATTTACAAAACGAGATATATGGAAAAATTCCAACTCTCAATATGTTTAGTCATGATGAGAAGGTGGATCACATTGAGAAATTAGAAACTTTATTAGAAAAACAACGTCTAATGTTCACCAGATTATCTCTATCAGATGATTCCGAAGCAATTAAAATGAAAAACCACATGCAAGAAACAGTTTCTTTGATGGGATTTCCAGAAGGAACTGATATGGGTTTGTTATTTTCTTTCATGCAGGAAACAATTGATAATCTTAGAAAAGAAGTTGATCAATAAATAGATAAAAAGGAAAAATACTTTGAGTAATTTTGCAAGAGTAATACATCATATTGACATGAAAGATGTTAAGAGGAAACGTCTTGAGGAGATTGCTGCAAAAAAGTTAAAGGAAGAGAGAGATAAAAAAGAAAAAGAATTAATTAAAGAGATATCAAGAAAATACAAATCAGACTGGAAAACTGAGTTATCTGAAAAGATGACTACTGGTGCTGTGTTTACAACCACCATAGCTCCAGCCGAAGGTGATGGAACTGTTACTCCAGTTGATGCAATAAACGCATCGAGTTACTCAGGAAGTGTGACTGGTCTTATTGGAGATGGTGGTAAATCTGGAAATATAGGTAGTGTTATAAGGGATAGTGGATCGGGTTCTGGACAAGATGGTGGTTTCGATGTTGGTGGTAAATATCTTTCATTTCAAGGGGATGGTTATAATGATATCTGGACATGCTATGAGATGGGCTGCATTAGCTCCAATTGATTCCTCTCGAATAAGTACTCTCACGATCACTGCAATAGTTGGTAATGATTCAAATGGTGGTGAAGATCCTGATGCAACTTTGGAAGACTTGCGGGTTATGTATAAGACATCTTCTATGAGTTCATTTGCATTTTTAAATATCAATCCTAATGGCCCAAATGGTGCTACTGATTCAGATGTTATTATACCTTTAGGTGCTTCAGGTAACTCAGGATTAAACAATTATTCTGTAAAAATCCCAGAGTATGCAAGAGGAAAGAATACAGAATTTGTATTAATACAAACAGTTTCCAGTGGAACTGGATTTGATAATTATGGTATTACCGATATAAAGTTTCAGAGAACAACACCTGTCAATGTTGTAGTGCCACTTGATGATCCACAGGCAATTTCCTTTGTACGTGTTGGGTCAGATGAGGGAGATCCAAAGAAAAGAAAGAAAAAACTTAATGATCAATTAGCAGCATCTGATGAATATACGCAAGCACAATTAGGTGATGATTTTCCTGGTCGTGGTGCAAGAGTGGGTGGTGATGATCCATTTGCTTCTGCAAAAATTGGAGATGATGTGAAACCTTCTCCAATTGGAAAGGCAGAGGTTAAGAAATCTTTTTCTGACTTCTCTGCTGACTCTGCAACTTCAGACCCAGAACCAACCGAACCAGAACCAATAGCACCATCATCTCAAACAACAATGACACCAACAAATGATGATGGTGATCCGATACCTGTTAAACCCGTTGGTGGTAAAAATTCAGGTGTAGTTCAGGGTGCAGACGCAGCAAATATAGATGCACAAGAACCAGAATCAGAACCAGAACCCATTGAACCAGACGTTACTGAACCAGAGGCAATTGAACCCGAACCACCAGATGAGAATAAAACTCCAGAAGAAGTGGAAGAAATAGAAAATGAAAAATTTAATGCAAAAGCAGAAGAAGGTGCTAATACCATTGATAATGTTATTAACTTTAGATTAGATCAAGGTCTTGCTAGTCTTAATGCAATAGCACAAGTTACTGGGGTTGTTATTAATACAGCCGTTAATATTGGTGCTTTCGCAGCAAATGTTCTTGGAATGAAAGAGGCAAATGGATTTGTTTCGATGGTTGGAAAAATTCAAAACAGTATTGATATCGCACGAAGTGTCCTTTCAGGTAAAATTACAAATGCAAATATTCTTCCACAGGAGATAAAAACATTCGCTGATAGTATGAAACTAGATGAGTTTCAAGCAAAGAAAATCTTTATTTCTGATGTGAGACACGAATATGCTGATGATAATATCTACGTTAAAGATGGAAAAGTATATCAAAATGGTGATGGTAAAAATAAAAAAGGACTTTATGCGACACCATTAGCAAACCAAGGATTTAAAGGTGTAGATGTTCATGGAAGTGGATATGCACAAATGATTATTCCAAAAGATGGATCTGAACCTTATCTTCATTATTATGATCATAATTATGAAAATTTAAATAATGCTAGTGACGTAAACCCTACTGGTGGAATAGTACAATCAATAGATGAAATATGGAGCAGTCTATTTGGATCAGAGGATCTTGTCCTTCCTAATGGTAAAGTTGTAAAGGGATTAGGAAAGGCAAATCCAGTCGATATTGTTGCTGCAGGATTTAAATCAATTTCACATGTTATTCATCAATTAAAGTCTGATAATACAAAATTTCTTCCTACAAGACTTAAAGATTCGATGATAACATATTTTAGTTCATTCGATCAGGTATATGAAGGACTATTAAAAACATCTAGTCTTGAAGGATTCCCACCAGGCATACACGGTTCAGCATTGACTGATTTTAAAGTTCCTTTATCAAAACTCCCACAGGAAACACAGGATATGATTGCGAAACATCCACTATCTTGGACTCCTGAAAGAATAGAAAATATGAGTGATGAACAAATTAACGAACAATTATATCCTCTTCTTACAACAAATGAACAATTTGAGAATTACAGGGACTTCACCTCTGATATAACAAAGATGTCCACAGAACCTGTGAATACAGTGCCATACGCAGTTGCTATGCAGGAAATAGATGAAGTGTTTGAACAATACGAAAATGATTTATTACAAAAATATGGTGAAGATGGTTGGGAAGAATTTACAAAGTCAGATCAATTTTTTGCTACTCAAACAGCAGCATTAGAAGATCTTGAAACTTTAGAAACAGAAGAAAGGAAAGAACTTGATGAAAACAATAGCATAAGAGGAGTTGAGGTTTCACTTGATCTCTGGGATCAAATGGTAAAACCTGCTTATGACGCATTTGTTAAAGCTACAACAGGTGGTTCTTTGTCAGGTGATAGTCCAATAACGAAAAGATTACAAAAACAACATGCGAAATGGAAAAAGAAGACAGACAAGATGGAAGAAGATCATCAAAGAATTCAAAGTGAAATAATGGAAAGGTACAGAGAGCAAAGAAAACCTATAGAAAATATTGCATATAATCAATTAACAACTTTACGAGAACCCGTAGACGATTCACCTTTTGGAGAAGCTAGATGGAAAGTTGTCAATCGTGATGGTGATGAAAGTAGTGGAGCAGATTATACAGCACTTGATGGAACAGTATATACAGGTAGGAATACATATTATGATGATTATTATGATACACAAGAACAAACTTATACTCAACTAAATGCACTATACGACCCAGTTGCAGACTTAAAGAAATTTGTAGACGGTGCGTACGTAAGAGAAAATATTGGAAGTCAATTTGAAAATGAGTTTGGATTCTCCTCAGATAATTGGTCTCCTGAAAAGAAAGGAGATGGTGTGAGGAAACCTGAAGACAAACCAAAACCAAAACCAAAACCAAAACCAAAACCAGATCCAAGATCTGGATATGCTGGACTTGATGATCCGATTATTGGTTTGGGTGCGAATGATGGTGATAAGATAGCTGGAAATTACCCTAGTGCCTCTCAGCAACAAATATTACAAAATGGATTAAATGCAATTTTAAAAGGTCAAGGTAAAGCTGCTGCGAAGAGAGAACAACAAAGATTGATGAGGATGTATGGTATATATTTCCCATTAGCATCTGAGGGTGGTAGTGGAAATGTTCAAGTTGCTCACTATCAACCAAAGGGTAATGATTTACTTGAAAAATACGCAAGACCTCAACCTAAGAGAGACCTTTTCG
>FUFK010046207.1_pt1 | contig 24182 bp, 32 predicted proteins | sample 1021851 | NCBI WGS metagenome assembly FUFK01 (sample SAMEA51879418, study PRJEB19060) | metagenome | reverse complement strand
TATCTCCTATAATCCTTCTTGTATTGATTTGGTTTATTGAAATGTGTATGAAGCTCTACATTGCGCCAATGATTTTTTAGAAAGATTAAATGATTTTAATAGATGGAAAAAAAGCAGCTGCGGAATTAAGAGAAGAGCTTAAACATGAGGTAATAAGTTTAAAAGCAAAATATAATAAAGTACCTGGGTTAACAGTTATCCTTATTGGTGATTTAACGCCAAGCCAAATATATGTTCGTAATAAAGAAAAGTCGGCGAATGAAGTAGGTTTGAAGTCTGAAGTTATAAAATATCCAGACTCGGTAGATGAAAAAACTGTGCTAGAAAAAATTGAGGAACTGAATAAAGATAAGTCAGTTTCAGGAATTCTAGTCCAACTACCACTTCCAAAGCATATAGATAAACAAAAGGTTATTGAAAAAATTTTACCCTCAAAAGATGTTGATGGTTTTCACCCTATGAATGTTGGAAATCTTTCTTCAGGATATGAAAGTTCAGTGCCATGCACTCCTTTGGGTTGTTACTTATTAATTAAAAAAGTTGAGCCTAACTTGGATGGAAAAAAAGCGGTTATAGTTGGAAGATCAAATTTAAATGGAAAACCAATGACGCAACTTCTCTTAAAAGAAAATTGTACAGTAACAATTACCCATTCGAAAACTAAAGATCTAAAAGCAGAATGTTTAAAGGCAGATATAATCGTTGCAGCAGTTGGAATTCCAGAACTTGTTAAAGGTGACTGGGTAAAAAAAGGTACAATTGTTATTGATGTTGGCATTAATAAGACTGACAAAGGAATTGTAGGGGACGTGGATTTTAATGAAGTTTCTAAAAATGCAAAAGCTTTAACGCCAGTTCCGGGCGGTGTAGGCCCAATGACAATCGCTTGTTTATTGAAAAATACTATAGAGTGTTTCAAAAGAACGCAAATTTAATAATTAAATCTCACAATTTATTCTGTTAATCTAAGATATGAAAAAACCAAAGTATCCATATAGGATTGCGATAATTTTTCTTTTACTAACTTTTCCAACAATTGGAGCTACTCAACTAGGTTGGTACCTTCACGACCAGCAAACAGGTTTTGATTATGGAATGATAGTAGGTACAGTTTCAGTAATTTATGCAGCTTACTTACTGTACGAAAAAAAATGGAGAGAGGAAGATGAAGATTAGTTTATGGAAAAAATAATTTTTTTTGGCTTAGTAATCCCCATCATGGCTTATGTTCTATATTTAGGTGGCATGGCAATCATGAACGGATTTAATGCTAAAGAAGCCAATAGAGCCGAAAAAGAGGAGATTGAATCAGAAACTAAATCAACTATTTCAACTGATAATAATTCATTAAGTGATGAGTTAGCAAAATTAAATAGTTTGCGTGAAAGTGGAGTGCTAACCCAAGAAGAGTTTGAGAAAGCAAAAAACAAATTACTAAATTCTTAATATGATAAGAATTATTCCCAATAAAAATAATATTGGGGCTGAAATTAACACTGATATACGAAAACTTTCAAAACAAAATTTTAAAATCATTAAAAATGCTTTAAATAAATATGGGATGATTTTTTTTAGAAGACAAAATCTTTCCTCTAAACATTACATAGAGTTTGCTAAAAATTTTGGAAAACTCGCAGACTATCCAAGATTGAAAGGATTAAATAAAAAATATCCTCAGATAACTGTTGTTCAACGAAAAAAAAGTGATAAGGGGCCAAGTTTTGGGGAACAGTTTCATACAGATTCTATTTATACAAAAAAACCACCGAGGTTTACTATGTTGTTATCAAAATTAGTTCCAAAAAAAGGTAATGCAAATACCGAGTTTTGCTCACAATATTATGCTTTTAAAGATTTAACAAAGTCTATGAAAAGAAAATTATCAAGCTTAAAGGGTGTTTATTCCTCGGAGGGTCCTATTTCAATTACCACAAAAGAGAGAGTTAAAGAGAAGGGCAAGAAAATAAAAGAATTAAAATCTACACATAAAATTATAAGGAAAATTAGTTCAAATTATGCAATTTACTCTAGCCCAGGTCATCTAGTTGGATTTCAGCCTAAAATAAAAAATGAGATAGATTTAAAAAAAAAATTATTCAAACACCAAATTAAAAAAAAATTTCAACACTCATTAGAATGGGAAAAAAATCAATTAGCTATTTGGGATAACAGATCTATGTTGCATCAAGCAACACCTTTTAAAGGCAATAGAATTATGCATAGAATAACAATTCTTTAATTTTTCTCCATTAACCATAAGTTATCACCTGCTAAAAAATAAATTTTACCATTTTGAGGATGTACTTGAATGTCTCTTAGTCTTCCAATCTTGTCTTTAAAGACTACATTTTCTTTAACATTAGATAGATCAGAAAAATCAATTAGTCTTAATGATTTGTCTTTTAAAGAAGTTACTAAAGCGAGACCATTCCATTCTTTAAATTCCGAACCTTTGTAAATTGTGATGGCGCTGGTTGCAATTGAAGGAACCCAATATTTAATAGCTTTTGTGAAGCCAGGCTTCCATTTTGGTCCAATTTTGCTTCCAGAATAATTTGTTCCACCCCACCCTAAAATTTTCCATCCATAGTTTTCACCTTTTTTTGCTTCACCAAACCAGTCGCCTCCTTTAGCACCGTGATTACTCATATAAATTTTTCCATCATATGGAGATAATGTTAATCCTTGCGGGTTTCTAATGCCTATTTGATATATTTCTGGCAGCCAATCTGATTTTCCATCAAACTTAGGATTGTCTTTAGGTATGCTTCCATCTAAGTGTATTCTTATAATACTACCTGGATGTTGAGTTGGATCTTGTGCAATCATACCTTGTCCTCTTTCACCAGCAGATGCAAATAAATAATTATCTTTAATAGCAAGTCTTGATCCAAAATGATAACCAGAGTCTATTGGTGGATTAGCTTGAAAGATATTTTTAAAATCTAATTCTCGTTTATCTAATTTTGCTTTTGCAATTGAAGTGCTAGTTTTCCAATTAACTCTATTTTCAGTATAAGAAATCCAAACAGTATTGTTTTGATAAATAATATCTAGCAATCCTCCCTGACCATATTCTAAAAAATTCAAATTATGTTTTACTTCTAATATTTCTTTTGTAGTAATATTTATAATTTTTATTTTTCCACTTTTTTCTGTAATTATTATTTCGTTCTCACTGATAAAAGATGAGCCCCACGGATCTTTAAGTTTAGCAATTTTTTCAAAGTTTAAATTTGCAGAAAAACCATTTGACCATAGAAAAGTAAAAAAAATTATAGATAAGAAAAATCTAATCACTTTATGATAGTTTAGATCTACCACCATCAACAGCAATTATCTGACCNGTAACCCACGAACTATCTTCAGTTATTAAAAATTTAGCTAATGAAGCTGAGTCTTTGCCTTCACCTAACCTTTTTAAAGGATGAGCCTTTGCGATACCTTCTGCTATTGCTGAATTTTTTAACATTGGTTCTGCAATTTTGGATTTTGTTAGACTTGGAGCGACACAGTTTACTCTAATGTGTGGAGCAAATTCTGCAGCAAGAGAAACTGTTAAACCTTCAACAGCTGCTTTTGTAGATGCGATGATAGCATGGTTAGTAAAACCTCTTTGTGCAGCAACAGTTGAAAATAAAACAATCGAACCTTTGTTTTTTTTTAAGCTCTCTTGATATCCTTTGATCGCTTCAACTGCTGAATATAAATTTAATTTCATACATTTAGTGAAATCTTCTTCCTTTACCATTCGTAAAGGTTTTAAATCAATTGAACCAACGCAGTAAGCAATCCCTTTTATTTCTGGTACATCAGCTTTGACTTTTTCTATAAANCCTCCTTCTAAAACATNAGCAACAGTAAATGAGCATCCCAACTTACCGGCAATAGCGCTTACTTCACTTTCGTTCCTTGCGACTAAATGAATGTCATTACCAGAATTTTTTAATTGTTCAGACAGGTTAGAACCAATAGATCCTGTCGCACCGAAAATGAGATATTTTTCTGACATAAAAATTTTTATTAGTTATATTTAATCATGAAGTTATTTTTTATACTTGGTAATCAGTTATTTCCAACAAAATACATCGACCGCTTCAAAAAAGACCATACGTTCTTTATGGCAGAAGACAAAGGTTTATGCACTTATGAAAAACATCATAAACAAAAAATTCTATTGTTCCTATCCTCTATGCGGTCCTACGCAGATAGTCTTAAGAAAAATAAATTCAAATTAGAATATTCAAAAATTGAAGATAAAGAATTTAGTGAAGATTATTTAAAAAAATTAAAAAAAGTTATTACCCAAAAAAAAATCAAAGAAGTTTCTAGCTTTGAGATAGAAGACAAACCTTTTGAACAAAAGATTTATATGTTTTTTAAAAAGGAAAAGATTGAATGGAATATCCTCCAATCACCAATGTTTTTAAATTCTCGTGAAGAATTTAAAAAATATCTAGGAAACTCAAAAAAACCATTTATGGCAACTTTCTACAAAGAGGTAAGAAAAAAATCTGGAATATTAATGGGATCTGACGGCAACCCTGTAGGTGGTAAGTGGAGTTTTGACGAAGACAATAGAAATAAATTACCCAAAGATATTTCAATACCAAAATTTCCTAAAATTAAAGAAACAAATCATACAAGAAAATTAAAACCTATTATTGAAAAATTATTCAAAGAACATCCAGGTAGTACAGATCATTTCTGGTTTGCAACAGAATATAATGATGTTGTTAAACTTTTGAATTTTTTTATAAAAGAGAAATCAAACTTATTTGGTGACTACGAAGACGCTGTAGATCAAAAAGATAATATTCTTTTTCATAGCGCTCTAAGTCCCTATATTAATCTAGGATTGATAACGCCTGAATTTATAATCCAAAAAGTTTTAGAGTTTCACAAAAAAAATAAAATCAGAATGAATTCCCTTGAAGGCTATATACGTCAGTTAATTGGTTGGAGAGAATTCATGCGAGGAATTTACCAAGGCTATTCAAAAGAAATGGAAACCCGAAATTTCTTTAAACAAAATAGAAAAATGAAAAATTCATGGTACCAAGGGAATACAGGTCTTCCTCCATTAGATTATGCTATTAAAAATGCTGTTAATCATGGTTGGTCACATCACATAGAGAGATTGATGATTTTGTCGAATATTATGAACTTGTGTGAGATCAAACCCACTATTGTTTATAAATGGTTTATGGAAATGTTTGTAGACTCATCTGACTGGGTGATGGTTCCAAACGTTTACGGGATGGGACTGTTTAGTGACGGAGGAATTTTTGCAACCAAACCTTATATATGTGGATCAGCATATTTTATGAAAATGATGGATTTCAAAAAAGGAGAGTGGTGCAATACAATGGATGGACTTTATTGGAGATTTATAGACAGAAATAGAAAATTTTTTTTAAAAAATCCACGTTTATCAATGATGGTAAGGATATTTGATAAAATGAAAGCAGATAGAAAAAAATTAATTTTATCTGAAGCTGAAAAATTTATTAAACAAAATACCGCATAGTGAAAAAAGAAAATCTGCCGTCTAAAATTTGTTTAGTTTGCCAAAGGCCTTTTAAGTGGAGAAAAAAATGGAAATTGAACTGGGAAAAAGTCAAATATTGTTCAAAAAGGTGTTCTAATAAAAAAATTTAAATATGAATTTGGAAAAATACAAATGGAAAAGTAGAATTTTGCTTGTAATTACGCCAAATTTTAAAGACCAGTCATATCAAAAAGTAAAAAAAATATATCAAAGCAAGATTAAGGAATTCCATAAAAGATATGTAAAAAAGCTTTGGAGGATCAGCTTGGTAATGGTGCGTTAGAAAAATTTGATCAATCTGCAAAGGATAACATGAAAGATATGAATAACTATTCTACAATCCTTTATAATAATTTTAAAAAACTTTTATGAACAATAAAATATTTGAATGGGCTGGAGTCATAACTGCAATATTATATTCTTTGTTTGTAGCTTTAAATATAGGGATTGAATTTTTCGGTTTTTGTTTATTACTTTTTTCAGCAATTTTAATCGGAATATGGGCTTATAGGGGCGGTCATAAGGGAATTTTATTTCTACAATTTTTTTATGCAACAGCCGGTATTATTGGGATGGTACGTTGGTTTTAATTAAAGGTTGATATTATTTTTGGAATATAATTTTTAAAATTAAAAAAACCTTTGTTGCAATATTGCCAGGAAAATCGATCAAGATCCCTGTATAAAAAATCTAATTTAATATTATTTGAATTTAAATAATCTAAGTTTTCACCAACAGTTGGATATAATCCAAAACAGTTTTCAATATTTTTAACTTCACTAATATCAATAACCTCACATTCGATAGAATTATCTTTTAGTCTTTGTTGTTGGTCATTTATTAAAAGAGACTTAAATTTCACTGCCTTTTCACTAAGCTTGATAGCTCTATTTTCATTTTTAACAGCAACAATATATATTTTTTTAAAATTATTTTCTTTGAAGTCAGTGATTTCAAATGAGAGATTATTCTCAAAAACTACAAGATTTTTTCTCTCAATATCCTGAGGATTGCTGAAATCTTGTCTAATTATAGAGTAAGTTTTTTCTGAAATTTTTGGAGGAGCATTCTCGTTTAATTTGATGTTTTGAAATCTGTTATTGGTAAATTTTTTTATATTCCATTCACTTGCCAGGTAATGCTTACCTTGTGTTTGAATTCCGGCTACCCATCTCCAACCAAGGGTGTTAGATGCAGCATCTCCATCATACAGATGTTGCATAAAAAACTCAGCACCAAGTTGCCATGGCAATTCTAGAGTGAAAATCCAAATACTCGCAAACCACATTCTACTATGGTTGTGAAGATAGTTATTTTCTTTGAGTTCATTTACCCAGTAATTAAAGCATTCAATATTTGTTTTCCCTTCGATTGCATTTAAATATTCTTTGTTATCTTTAAAATCTTCTCTTGTTTTTTTTAGCTCTATTAAATAATCGTTCCATACATTTGGTCTTAGCTCGAGCCACCCTTTCCAATAAGTACGCCAAAGAACTTCTTGAATAAACTTTTCATTTTTAGCGAAAGAAAATTTATCAAGAGATTTTTTTATTATTTCTTTTTCGTTTATTATCCCGTGTGTAATGTAAGGTGATAAGCACGAGACATTAGATCTACCCTCTGGACCAAGATCAAAATTTCTTAATTTAGAGTAATCTGTTAGATTATTTTCAATAAAATGATCTAACTTTTCAATGGCTTTCGCCCTCGAAGCCTCAAATAACATATTTAAATTACCTAGATTTTTTTTTCTTTAGACCAAGCTTGTCACTATGTCTTAATCTTAGAACAACAATTGCTCCAGCGATCAACAATATAGCAACTGCTTCATAAACAAGAGCTGTAGGATCCATTTCTTTTCCTTGAAGAATAATAAATCGAGCAAGAGCTGTTATTGCAATAAGAAGTGGCAGAGTTATGCTTATAGATTGTTGATTCCAAAAAACCCTTACCATTGCAAGCACTTCTAAATACAGAAACATTAAAAGTAAATCAGCTAAGGTAACTAGTTGATTTGTAAACATATTTAATATTTCAATGCCAACAGCAATTACAGTGCTGATTAAAATAATACACATCAACCCTAATTGTAAGTTTTTTGCTATCTTATCCATTATTTATCTTTACTAAACGGTAGCCATTTTTCAAATACTGATTTTGAAGAACCATCATATGGAATCGAGTAAGAATATGGGTTTGGACTAGTTAAAACTTCAATTCCTTTTGAAAAGACAAATATAAAAACTATAACAAAAACAATAACCATTATCTTAAAGGGATCAAAATTTTTTGTCTTAAAAACGCTAGCAGAACTTTCTTCAGCTCTGTGAAAATGTTTAAATGTCATATAGACTGCAAAAATCAAACCAATATGAGCTATAAATAGACCTGCCCAACCAAATGCAAAAGTTGTATATGAAAAAACATATAAACTAAAAACAGTGGTCCAAATAAAACTTAACACCAAAAGTATTTGTAACCTCACTGTTTTAGGAAGAGCCCTCAAATCATTTTTACTATCATCAAATAAAATATTTGCTGCCTCTATCATCCAATTTTTTAATGATTCCATAGATCTAAGATATAGTTTTAAATAAATTTGACAAACGATAAATTGACCTAAGATTTATTAAGAACGTAGTTTTTTCTTATGAAAATTAATAAATCTTTCAACATTTGTTTTATTAAAGGTTTTATTTTCTTCAAAAGAAACTTTTTTCATTGAGTAGGCTGCACTCTTAGTTTGTCTAGAAATTATTGTAACATTTCCTTTGTAAAGTTTTAGTTTAACTGAACCATTAACTTTATTTTTACCTAGGTCCACAATTTTTTGAAGTTTAAATCTTTCTTTCGAATACCAGTAGCCATTGTAAATAAGCTCTGCATATTTTGGCATAATTTGATCTTTTTTATGCATTGTATCTTTATCAAGAGTTACAGACTCCATTGCACGATGTGCATGCATTAACAAAGTACCCCCAGGTGTTTCGTATACACCTCTAGACTTTATTCCAATAAATCTATTTTCAACTAAATCAACTCTGCCAATTCCATTTTTACCTGCAAGTTGATTTAATTTTTCTAATAATTTTGCTGGAGAGTTTTTTTTCCCATTCACACCAAATGGATCTCCGTTTTTAAAATTGATAGTAACAAAAGATGCTTTATTTGGTGCTTTTTCTGGCGAAACTGATCTTTGAAAAATAAATTCTGGCGCAAAATTTTTGGGGTTTTCTAAAAGCTTACCTTCAGTAGAAGTGTGAAATAAATTATCGTCTACTGAAAAAGGAGATGCACCTTTTTTATCCTTTGGAATAGCTATGTTGTGTTTTTTTGCATAATTAATTAGATCAGTTCTTGATTTTAATTTCCAAATTCTCCAAGGAGCGATGATTTTTATTTTCGGTCCAAAGTAATGATAGCCTAATTCAAATCTTACTTGATCGTTTCCTTTACCGGTCGCACCGTGGGAAACTGCAAAAGCTTTAAATTTTTTAGCAACTCTAATCTGATCTTTAGCTATGAGTGGTCTTGCTATGGATGTACCCAATAAGTAGACACCTTCATAAATAGCATGACCTCTGATCATTGGATAAACATAATCTTTTACAAATACATCTTTTAAATCTTTAATAATTATTTTAGTGACACCAAATTTTTTTGCATTAGAGATAATTTTTTTTCTATCAATCTCTTGCCCCACATCTGCAGTGTAACAAATTACTTCTGCGTTATAATTTTCTTGAAGCCACTTTAAAATTATAGAGGTATCAAGTCCTCCAGAGTATGCTAGAACAATTTTTTTTTTTGATTTCATTAAACTAACTGCAAGCTTTTCGAGATGCGTTATAAGCTTTAGTAAACCCTAGCAATGAATAGTGATCAATTGTTTGAGAACCTTTTTGATTATATCCTGTAATCATTATTCTAGAACCTTTTCTCATTTGCTTAATCATTTTAAGTTCAATTTTATTATCAGCAATCCAAGCAAATCCCTGTTCTTTAATATCAAATTTAAATTTGTTCTTTCCTGAAGCCGCAGTGACAGAGTTGCTTTTATTAAACTCATAGCCTGGTGTTACACTCACTTCATTGCTAATACTTTCGTTAGGCCTAAAGGCTACAAATAATTTTGCATCTCTCTTGTTTGTTTTTGGAGCTTGCAAGATAGGTGAGGATTGTGCGAAACAAACTTTTCCACTTGCTTCAGAAACTACCATAGCTTCCCAGTCTTTATATTTTCCAATTTTCTTTACTTCTTGAGCTTGAAGCTGGTTAAAGCTAGTTAAAAACAAAATACTACAAAACGTTATAATTCTTTTAATTAAGGACATGGATTAGGGTAAATTTTTTGAACATGGTTAATTTCTTTAATGACATCTTCTGATAGATTAACATTTACACTTTCTATATTTGTTTTCAACTGCTCCATTGTTGTTGCACCAATAATTACACTAGTCATAAAGTCTTGTATTTCACAAAATTTGATAGACATTTGACTCATATCAAGATTGTGTTTCTTGCTTATATTGTAATAAAGCTCTACCGCTTCCTCAGTATTTGGCTTTCTATATCGTGTCCAAAAATCAAAATCTCTTTCCATTCTTGATCCTTTTGGAAATTTTTTATTTCTATATTTTCCACTTAAATAACCACTAGCGAGGGGAGAATATGATAGGCAACCGATTTCTTCTCTAATGGACACTTCAGCTAATCCAACCTCGTAAGATCTATTTAACAGACTATATGGGTTCTGGATTGACATCATTCTTGGCAAATTTTTGTCCTTTGACAGTTTGAGAAAACTCATTGTCCCCCAAGGAGTTTCGTTTGATAAACCAATGTATCTAATTTTACCCTGATCTATGTATTTGTTTAATTCTTCCAAAACATCTTCAAATTGGCTCCAATTATTTTCTTGATGAACATAACCTAATCTTCCAAAGTTATTTACTTTTCTTTCTGGCCAATGAAGTTGATATAAATCAACATAGTCAGTTTTTAATCTCTTGAGACTATTATTTAAAGCACTCTCTAAGTTGGGACCCACAAAACTATTTTCCCCATTTCTTAAATAATCTCGAGCAGGACCTGCAACTTTAGTTGCAAGAATTACCTTGTCTCTTTTTTTTGTTTTCTCGAAACCAATTTCCAATAATTTCCTCAGTATCTCCGTAAGTTTCTTTTCTGGGTGGTACGGCATATAATTCTGCTGTGTCCCAAAAATTTACCCCCTGTTCCAAAGCAAAATCCATTTGCTGAAATGCTTCATTTTGCGTGTTTTGTTCTCCCCAAGTCATAGTACCGAGACAAATTGTGCTTACTTTTAAGTCCGTGTTTCCTAGATTTTTGTAATTCATTTGAAAATTATGTTAACGTTTTATTAACCTTTTAAGGTATCTTGAATAATTAGTAAAAGGCTATTATATAACATTAATATGGAATTCGATAAAAACGGAATACTAAACAGAGCAAAAGCAGCTCAACAATCAACTGTGGTAATGGATGAAGGCTTAAGAGCCTACATGCTAAAAGTTTATAACTACATGGCAACAGGAATTTTATTAACTGGAATAGTTGCGCTCTTAACATTCAAAATGTCAGTCGTCACTAATGATGCTGGATCAATTGTTGGTTTAACTCAAATGGGTAATGCAATTTATATGTCAGGTTTAAAATGGCTTGTAATGCTTGCGCCTTTAGGAATTGTTTTTTATATGAGTTTTGGAATTAATAAAATGAGTGCATCAAAAGCACAGACAACTTTTTGGGTTTTTGCAGGTTTGATGGGCTTATCTTTATCTTCAATTTTATTAGTTTACACAGGAATGAGTGTAACAAGAGTTTTCTTTATTTGTTCAGCAACTTTTGGAGCAATGAGTATTTATGGTTACACTACAAAAAGAGATTTAACTAAATTAGGCTCTTTTTTAATTATGGGTTTAATTGGAATAATTATAGCTTCAATTGTCAATATATTTATGAAATCATCAATGATGTATTTTGTAATTTCAATATTAGGAGTTTTAATTTTTGTTGGTCTTACAGCTTATGATACTCAAAAAATTAAAAATATGTATGCAGCTAGTGATACAGGTGAAATCATGGGCAAAAAAGCTGTAATGGGTGCTCTTACTCTTTATCTGGACTTTATAAATCTATTTATAATGTTGCTAAGACTTTTTGGCCAAAGAAGATAATAATTTAGAAATTCTACTTTATAATTTTTTCCAATTAATATTCTTTAGTAAAGATTTAAGATCGTAAGAATTTTTAAGTATTTTTCCAGCTGCATCAGTAATCAGATACTTAAGATTTTTGTTTTTGGGTCTGAAATTTTTACAAATTTTATACAAGGCATTTTCTGTAGCGTTCTTAAAAACACTAAAACTAACTTGTTTGCTAGAAATATTTAATCCATAGTCTTTCCAAGATCCTTCAGACACCATCTTTGCATATAGATCCAAAATTATTTTAAGTTCATCTTTTTCAAAGAACTGCTTTTGCTCTATTTTATTTTGAGGGTTATTGATTATTAATCTTAGATTACTGTGCATCAATTTTATGTTTATTAATTAGTGGTATTTGAAATGCTGTAAAAATTATTGTTATTGGCAACATTCCCCATACTTTAAAGTTAACCCAAAATTCCTCAGTTTGTGTCCTCCAAACAAACTCATTAAGTACAGCGAGCCCAAGAAAAAAGAACATCCATCTTTTATTTAGTATCTCCCATCCAATATCAGATAAGGGTATGGATTTACCCATAATTTTTTTTAAAATAGGTTCCCTTGTAAAATATTTTCCAAAAAATAAAGCTAAGGCAAATAAAATATTTATTATAGTTGGTTTTAAGTAAATAAATATTGGATCGTTAAAATAAATAGTTAGTCCACCAAAGAATGTGATTAATATTCCACTCGCCAAAGGCATTGGAGGTATTTTTTTTTCAAAGAACCACACAACTGCCAAAGCAATTAAAGTTGCAACTATGAGTGGAGGTATTGCAACTGATAAATTTTTATTATTATTATAATAAAAGAAAAAAAATATTGCTAATGGCCCGAAATCGGTAATAAATTTCAAAAAAGATTTATTCACTGAAAAGATATTAACATATTTGCCACATCACAAAACATTAATCTTTTTTGCATTGATTTTTATATTTAAATACCCATACTAATCATAATGGCAATTCAAAAAGCTAAATTTTCAATCGGCGACATTGTTAAACACAAACACTTTGAATTCAGAGGTGTCATTTATGATGTTGATTTTGAATTTAATAATTCAGAGGAATGGTATCAATCGATCCCAAAAAATGTCAGACCAAGAAAAGATCAGCCGTTTTACCACTTACTTGCTGAAAATGACGAAATTACTTATGAGGCATATGTTTCAGAGCAAAACTTGCTTATGGACGACTCTGATGAGCCAATAAAACACCCTCTAATTGAAGAAATTTTTTCAGGAAAAAAGGGGTCAAGTTACTTTAAGCTTTCGAATTAAGCCCATCAACATTCCAACACATTTAGCTCAAATCTAGGCCATAAATATTGATTAAACTTACCTATATTCTGATCAAGGATGCTAAACGTTATATTTAGTCTTAAGTCTCCCCCTCTGCATTCTTGATCAGGTAACTTTTTCATAATAGAAATTCCAAAATTAATTATTAAATAATGAATATGTTTAAGATCTTTGAACCAAATAAAATTTTTCAAATAACTTCCAAAGCTCCAAAGTATATTTTATTTTTGTTTGTTGTTGTTTTGACAGTTGGTTTAACAGAAGCATTAATTCTGTCACCAGAGGATTACAAACAAAGCGATGCAGTAAGAATTATGTATGTTCATGTTCCATCAGCATGGATCTCACTTGGAATTTTCTCATCAATTACTTTATTATCGATAAGTGGTTTTATTTTTAAGAATAAAAATTTTTTTTTAATAGCAAAAAGCTTAGCACCATCTGGGTTTGTTTTTAATATAATCGCTTTAGTCACAGGTGCTATTTGGGGCAAACCTACATGGGGAACTTGGTGGGCATGGGATGCTCGGGTTACATCAATGTTAATTTTGGCAATATTTTTTGCGATGTACTTATTAGCCTGGAGAATTTATGAGAAAGAAGAAAAAGTTTTTAAGATTACTACCTTTTTAACTGTTGTTGGTATTATTAATGTTCCAATTACTAAATACTCAGTTGAATGGTGGAATACACTTCACCAACCTGCATCACTTAATATTTTAACAAAAAGCTCAATTCATTCTTCAATGCTTTTCCCTTTATTATTAATGACTGCGGCATTTGCTCTGTTTTCGTTGTTAATTTTCTTAATGAAATATAATACAGAACTGATAAAAATTAAAAATAAAGGTCTAGATAGATTATGATTAATGAATTACTTTTTATGAATGGATATGCAGTATACGTAATGTCTGCTTTTGGCTTTACTCTTTTAAGTTTTTTAGGTTTGTACATGATTACAAAACTACAATTTGTTAAAGAGCAAAGTAAATTTGTTGCTAAATTTGGATCTTTAAATCCCGAGAAAGCTAATTCTGCGAAAACACAAAGAATTAACAAAGAAATTTTAGCTGACGCCACAAATAACTAACTTTTGAACCATGTATGGTCGTAAAGTTAAATTAAGATTTTTGTTTGTTGCATTAATTTTAGTTACTTTAATTTTAACAGTCTTTTTAGTTCTAAAATCTTTAGAGGAAAATGTTGTTTACTTTCAATCACCAACAGAAATTAAAACATTATCAGAATTAGATACAAATAAAATTAGAGTTGGCGGAATGGTTAAAAAAAATTCAATCAATATAAATTCAGATGAAGTTAACTTCATTATTACAGATTTTAAAAATGAGATAAATGTAAGTTATTCTGGTGCCGTACCTAATCTTTTTGCTGAAGAAAAAGGAGTAGTTGCAGAGGGATTTTTAAAAGATAGAAATTTTTTTTCAGCTACTAAAATTTTAGCTAAGCATGATGAAAATTATATGCCACCAGAAGTAAAAGAAGCTTTGGAGGAGAAATAAATTGATTTATAGTGTTGTTGGTCATTACTCGCTTATTCTAGGCTTATGTGTTGGTTTAATTTTAATTTTTTTTTCAATTAAAAATTTTAAAAATTCAAATCAATTAGATACTAAAATTTTATCGTTTTCTTTTTTACAATTGTTTTTAGTTTTAATTAGTTTTTTAGCTTTAATTATTTCTTTTGTGATTTCAGATTTTAGTAATGAAACTGTATTCAACAATTCACATACGACTAAACCACTTTTTTATAAAATTAGTGGAACTTGGGGAAACCATGAGGGAAGTTTATTACTGTGGTTATTAGTTTTAACATTGTTTATATTCATATTTTTATTAAGAACAAAAAATCAACCAACTAAATATAAAATTTTAACACTAGGTTTTCAGCAAGTGATTATAGTTGGTTTTTTTTTATTTCTTATTCAAACTTCAAATCCTTTCAATTATTTGTTTCCAGTTCCAGATGAGGGCTTAGGATTAAATCCAATTTTACAGGATCCTGCATTAGCAATTCACCCACCAATTTTATATTTAGGCTATGTTGGCTCATCTATTATTTTTTCATCTGCATTAGCTGCAACCACTTTAAAAATGGTTTCATCAAGTTGGGCTATTCACATTAAAAAATGGGTTTTAGTCTCCTGGATTTTTTTAACATTAGGTATTTTACTAGGTTCGATTTGGGCTTATTATGAATTAGGTTGGGGAGGATTTTGGTTTTGGGATCCAGTAGAAAATGTTTCCTTAATGCCTTGGTTAGCTTTGACAACTCTTTTACACTGTATTTTAATACTTGAGAGAAAAGAAACCTTAACTTCTTGGGTGATCGTATTGTCCATTGCAACTTTCACTTTGAGCATGTGTGGAACTTTTTTAGTAAGATCTGGAATTTTAAATTCTGTTCATACATTTGCCAATGATCCAGAAAGAGGTTTATTTATTCTAATATTCTTATTTGCTTTAATTTTTTTGTCTTTATTTATCTTTTTCTTTTTTCATCAAAACAATAAAAATAATTCATCTAATTTTTTTTGGTTAAGTAAAGAAACTTCAATTTTAGTAAATAACTGGTTTATGATGTACTTTTTATCAGTTGTATTGATTGGTACAGTTTATCCTATATTTTTAGACGTTTTATCCGCCCAGAAAATATCTGTGGGGCCTCCATTTTATCATAAACTCATTGCTCCATTTTTAATTCCTTTTTTATTTGCGATGGCAATAGGGCCAAGGTTAAAATGGATAAGATCTGATTTAAAAGATAAGATCTATCTGATTTCTTTATTAATTATTTCTATTTTAATATCTTTTTTTATCGTAAAAAATTTTAATATAAATATTCTTATTAATACAATCTTAATCTCCAGTGCTCTTTATTTATTTTTTATTACACTGAGAGATTTTTTTAATAAGAAATATAAAAATTTTGCTCAAAACACTGCTCATTTTGGATTTAGTTTATTGATTTTAAGTATTTTATTTAACAACTTATTTTCAAGTGAAATAATAACCAATTTAAAAGTAGGTGAAACTTATAATAATTCAAAAACAAAAATAGTTTTTGAAAGTATCAATCAAAAAAAAGATAAAAATTATAAATCTATAATTGCTAATTTTAACATTACTAGTTCTGAAGGTATAAATAATAACTTATCCCCTGAATTAAGAATATATAATCAGCCTAATATCACAACCAGTGAGGCAGATATTAAAACTACATTAATGAAGGATAAATTTATTGTAATTAATCTTGTCCAAAATCAGGATTATTTTAATGTAAGATATCAAGTTAAACCTTTTATGTTGTGGATATGGTTATCAGTTATCATGATAAGTTTAGGGGGTTTAATTAGTTTTTTACAAAAAAGAATATGAAAAAAAAATTAATTCCCTATTCAATAATATTAATGTTTTTAATTACTTTTACTGTTTTTTACAAAAGCTTAAAGGATACAAATATTTATACACCAGAGACGAATATCAATAATGATATCCCAATTTTCTTAGCTGATCTTCTGCTTCTGAACGAAAATTCAACATCAACTGAAATTTTTGAATTAGATAAATTCTATTTATTGAATATTTGGGCTTCGTGGTGTGTTCCATGTAGAGATGAACACTCAATATTAATGAGTTTAAGTAAAAATAATAAATTAACTATTATTGGCATGAATTATAAAGATAATAAAAAAAATGCTAAAAGCTTTTTAGATAAATTAGGAAATCCTTATGAAAAAATCATTGTAGATAAAAATGGGACAATTTCAATCGAGTGGGGAGCTTTCGGTGTACCTGAAACTTTTATAATTTATAATAACAAAATAATTAAAAAATACATTGGACCTCTTAATCAGGAGTTGCAGATGGAAATACAAAAAACAATAAAATGAAAATCTTTAAAGTTTTAATAATTATTTTTCTTTTACTTTGTTTTAACAATCTTTCTGCAAATGAAAACAGTGAAAGAAATGAGATAACTAAAAATCTTAGATGTTTGATTTGTCAGGGACAATCTGTTTACGATTCAGACTCAGATTTTGCAAATAGTATGAAAATCTTAGTAGATAAAAAGTTAAGTGAGGGTTTATCAGATAAAGAAATATATAATTTATTCAAGGAAAAGTACGGTTATTGGATTTTGTATGATCCAGGATTAAATAAAAATACGTATTTACTATGGTTATTGCCAATATTGATATTTTTAATTGGAGGTGCAATAATTGTTAAAAGTTTTATATTGAAAAAGTAATTATTTATTAGCTATGTATTTAAAAAATTTTGTAACATTATTTTTTGTAATTTTTTTTATATTTTCAGTAAGTGCTGAAGAATTAAATTTAAAAAAACAAAATACAGAATTGAATGTTTATACAGGAATGTTTGATTTTAGTGATGATGGTAAAAGATCAACTCTGATTGGATTTCAGCATCAAAATGAAGATTTAAATAGGAATACATTTATAGGAAATTTGTCCCCAATAACTGGAGCTCTAATTACGGCAGATGCTGCTAGTTATTTATATACTGGTGTTCAAGCTCAATATAAATTAGGATTTTTGAATGTAACTCCTAGTTTTACTCCAGGTTTATATTTCGAGGGAGATGGAAAAGATTTAGGTCATTTGATTGAATTCAAAAGTGAATTACAATTTTCACTAGATTTATCAAAAAGAAGTGAATTAGGTTTTTCATATAATCATTTATCTAATGCAAGTTTAGGTGACAAAAATCCTGGGGCAAATAGTTATATGTTTAATTTCTTAAAAAACTTCTAATAAAACATATGAATTTAAAAGATTGTCATAATTTTGCTGATTTCAGAAAATTAGCACAAAAAAAGTTACCTTCTCCAATTTTTCATTACATCGATGGTGCCGCAGACGATGAAGTTACGTATGCAAGAAATACAAGTGCATTTGATGATGTTGATTTAGTGCCAAATGTTTTAAGAGGTGTAGAGAATGTTGACTTATCCACAACAATATTTGGAAAGAAATTAGATTTACCTTTTTATTTATCACCCACCGCTTTACAGAGATTATTTCATTACGACGGTGAAAGAGCCGTAGGTAAAGCTGCCAAGAAGTATAATACAATGTTTGGAGTATCTGCTTTAGCCACAGTGAGTGTAGAGGAAATTTCCTCTTTAGTTGATACACCAAAAATGTTTCAGTTTTATTTTCACAAAGACAGAGGACTTAACGACTCCTGTCTTGAGCGAGCAAAAGCAGCTAAATTTGATGTTATGGCTTTAACGGTGGATACAATCACTGGAGGAAATAGGGAAAGAGATTTAAGAACTGGTTTTACATCACCACCTAAATTAACATTAGCAAGTTTATTTAGTTTTGCCACAAAGCCAATGTGGGGAATAAATTATTTAACGAAAGGTAAATTTGAATTACCTCATCTTCAAGATTTTGTTAAAGAAGGTACGAGTACCAACTCCTCAATTGGAAATTATTTTTCTACAATGCTAGATCAGTCGATGAACTGGAAAGATGCCGAACAACTTTGCTCTAAATGGGGTGGTCATTTCGCCTTGAAGGGAGTAATGAGTGTTGAAGACGCTAAAAGAGCAGTAGATATTGGATGCACAGGAATAATGGTTTCAAACCATGGTGGTAGACAACTTGATGGATCAAGATCGCCCTTTGATCAACTTGCTGAAATTGTTGACGCCGTTGGAGACAAACTGGATGTAATCTGCGAGGGTGGAATTCATAGAGGAACTCACATGCTTAAAGCATTATCATTAGGTGCAAAGGCGTGTTCTGGTGGAAGATTGTATTTATATGCTCTAGCAGCAGCTGGACAAGCGGGTGTTGAAAGAGCTTTAGAAAAGTACAAATCTGAATTAGTAAGAGACATGAAGTTAATGGGTTGTACCAAAATTAGCGATCTTAGCAGAAGTAATTTAAGATTTAGAACTTAATAATCGTGAACATTAATGATTGTTATAACTTTGAAGACTTTAGAAAATTAGCAAAAAAAAAATTACCAGCACCTATTTTTCATTACATAGACGGTGGCTCAGACGATGAGGTAACTCTAAATAGAAATACTACCGCATTTAATGAATGTGATTTAGTTCCAAATATATTGGCAAGTGTGGGTGAACCTGATTTATCTACTACAGTATTTGGTAGAAAAATTGACATGCCTCTTTTTTTGTCACCAACAGCAATGCAAAGTTTATACACGCCTGAAGGTGACAAAGCATCAGCAAGAGCTGCTGAAAAATTTGGAACGATGTATAGCATGTCTACAATGGCATCGTTTTCAATTGAGGAGATTGCGAATATTTCGAGTGGTCCAAAACTTTTTCAACTATATGTTCATAAGGATCAATCTATCACCGATGATTTAATTGATAGGTGTAGAAGATCAAATTTTGATGGGCTTTGTTTGACAGTAGATACTCTAGTTGCGGGAAACAGAGAAAGAGATCATAGAACTGGGTTTACTACACCCCCTAAATTAACCTTGGAAAGCTTATTAAGTTTTGCGATGCGCCCAGAATGGGTTTTTAAATATTTAATAAATAAAAAATTTGAATTAGCAAACATTAAACACAAAACAGACAAAGGGACTAACATCGCGAAATCAGTTATAGATTATATCAATGAACAATATGATCCTAAAATGAACTGGAAAGATGCGGAGTATTGTATTAAGAGATGGAATGGTCCTTTTGCTTTAAAGGGTGTAATGTCTGTTGAAGATGCAAAAAGAGCAATTGATATTGGTTGCACCGCTATAATGATTTCTAACCACGGAGGAAGACAACTAGATGGTTCTAGATCTCCTTTCGATCAAGTAAAAGCTATCTCAGATGCAGTTGGTGATAAATTAGAAATAATACTTGATGGTGGTATTAGAAGAGGAACACATGTTCTAAAAGCCTTAGCTGCCGGAGCAACAGCTTGTAGTTTTGGTAAAGCATTTCTTTTTAGTTTAGGAGCTGGAGGTCAAAAAGGAGTTGAAAGATTATTAGATAATATGCAAAATGAAATAAGAAGGAATATGATATTGATGGGATGTAAGAAAATTGAAGACTTAGATGCGTCAAAGATAATCTACCGTAACTAACCAACAAGCAATTATCAGGATTATTGTAAAAAACTAAAATAGGCTTTTAAAAAATCATGAATAGACATTAGACTACTTTTCGTCTAGGTTTTTATTTTTAAAATTATGAGACTTGCAAAAAATTTAGATAATTTAGGAACAGAGTCAGCATTTAGTGTCTTAGCTGAGGCTAAAGCACTGGAAGCAAAAGGCCATCCAATGATTCATCTTGGATTAGGTCAACCAGACTTTAAAACACCCAAACACGTAGTTGAAGCTGCAAAGAAAGCATTAGATGACGGACATCACGGATATGTAATGTCTAACGGTATTCCAGAATGTAGAGAAGCTGTTACAAGATGGATTAAAAAACGTTACAGTGCAGACATTGATCCTGAAAGAATTTTAATTATGCCTGGTGGAAAGCCTACTATGAGTTATGCAATTCAATGCTTTGGTGAACCTGGAGCAGAAATAATTCATCCTACACCTGCATTCCCGATTTATGAATCAATGATAAATTATACTGGTTCAACACCTGTGCCATATGACCTTACAGAGGACAAAGATCTTAAGTTTGACCCAGATAAAATATTATCTCTTATTACTGATAAAACTAGATTGTTAATTTTAATTAACCCAAATAATCCTACAGGTAGTTTTGTTGAAAAACCTGTAATAGATTATTTTGCAAAAGAATTAGAAAAACATCCACACGTTACTATTCTAAGTGATGAAATTTATAGTAGACAAATCTTTGATTATAAAGAAATGCCGTCATTCTTTCATTATGAAGCTTTAAAGGATAGATTAATTGTTTTAGAGGGTTGGAGCAAAGCTTACTCAATGACTGGTTGGAGATTAGGATGGAGTTATTGGCCTAAAGAAATGGTTTCGCATGTTAATAAATTATTAATAAATAGTGTATCCTGTGTAAATGCAGCTGCACAATTTGCAGGTATAGCAGCCTTAGATGGTCCAGATGACTCAATTAAAGATATGCTAGATAAATTTACATTAAGAAGAAATTTAATCCATAAAGGATTAAATGATTTACCAGGGATAGAATGTAGTTTACCTGGTGGTGCTTTCTACGCATTTCCAAAAGTGATAGGTACAGGCATGAATGGTTCTGAATTTTGCAAAAAAGCTATGCACGAGGCTGGAGTTGCAATTGTTCCTGGAACAGCATTTGGTAAAACTTGTCAAGATTATGTAAGGTTTAGTTTCGCTGCATCAAGAGATAACATTCAACAAGCATTAGAAAACATAGGCAAGATGCTTTCTAAATAAGCTGTATTTTTTTTATAATATTAATAATTATGAACCAACAAGTTGAAACAGAGTTAAAAAATCTTTTAAACAGTAGATATTCAACTTCAGAGTCTGCTCGTGGGAATTATGCAAGAGGAGAGGATACTTACGATCCAATTTTATCAAAAGCGGTAGTTTTTCCAGAAACTAATGAAGAGGTATCAAAAATACTAAAACTTTGTAACGAGCATAAAGTTCCGGTAGTTCCATATGGGACAGGAACATCTTTAGAGGGAAATGTTGTAGGAAATGAAAATGGCATAACTATCTGCTTGGAAAAAATGAATAAAATTTTAAGTGTTAATACTGAAGATTTCGATTGCAGAGTTCAGGCATGCGTAACAAGAGAGCAATTAAATGAGCATTTAAGAGAAGATGGTGTTTTTTTTCCCATAGATCCAGGAGCAAACGCTGCTTTAGGAGGTATGGCATCCACTTCGGCCTCTGGAACAATGGCAGTAAAATATGGAACCATGAAAACGGTTATTTCTGGTCTAACAGTGGTGTTACCAAATGGAGATATTGTCAATACAGGTGGTAGAACTAAAAAAACTTCTGCAGGTTATAATTTAACGAATTTATTTATTGGATCGGAAGGAACTCTCGGTATTATTACTGAAGTTCACTTAAGATTATCTCCGATACCAGAAAGTATAATGAGTGCGGTATGTCATTTCCCTTCATTAGAGGACGCAGTAATGACAGCTCAACAGGTTATTCAGTACGGTGTTCCAATTGCAAGAATTGAAATGCTTAACGCAGATCAGATGGGAATTTCTATAAATTACTCTAAATTAAAAGACATTCAGGCAGTACCAACTTTATTCTTTGAATTTCATGGATCTGAGTCTTCAAATAAAGAGAATATCAACATTGTAGAAGAATTATCAAAAGAAAATAAAGGAAGCTCATTTAAATGGGCCAAAGACTTAGAAGATAGAAACAAACTTTGGCAAGCAAGATGGGATGTATATTATTCTGTTAAAGCTCTAAACAATAATGGAAGAGTTTATTCAACAGACGTTTGTGTTCCAATCTCAAAAATTACTGAATGTGTCAAATTTGCTGAGGAACAAGCAAAAAAATTTGGAGTTAGAGCCCCAATGGTAGGTCATATGGGGGACGGCAATTTTCACGTAGTTCTACCTTATGATCCTCAAAAGAAAGATGTTTACAAACAACTTAGAGCATTTAATGGAACATTAATTAGAAAAGCTTTAGAGCTTGAAGGAACAATTACAGGTGAACATGGAGTGGGACTTCACAAAAAAGAATATTTACTTGAACAGCATCCTGACAGCATTCCAGTCATGAAATCAATTAAAAAAACATTAGATCCAAACAATATAATGAATCCTGGAAAAATTTTCGATTTAAACTAATCTTTAATATGAAAAAAATCTTGATTACTAGAAGGTTATTAAGATCCTGTGAGGATAAAGCCAAGGAAACTTTCGAAGCAAATTTTAATTTAAACGATGAGTTATATTCTCAAAAAAAATTAATTGAACTAAGCAAAGGACAAGATGGAATATTGTCATCTTTGACTGACAAATTAGATGCTGAAACAATTAATCGACTTCCAGACTCAATAAAAATTATTTCTAATTTTGCAGTTGGATTTGGAAATATAGACTTAGAAGCATCAAAGAAGAGAGGTATTGCAGTTACGAATACTCCAGATGTACTAACTGATGCAACAGCTGAGATAGGAATGCTGTTAATATTAGGTGCTTGTAGACGTGCTGCTGAGGGAATAGAAAGTGCAAAAGAAGGTGGCTGGAAATGGTCTGCAGATTATTTAATTGGTAAGCAATTAACAGGTGCCAGACTTGGGATACTTGGCATGGGGAGAATTGGACAAAAAATTGCAAAAGTTGCTAAATCTTTAGGAATGATAATTCATTATCACAACAGATCAAAGTTGAGGGAAGATAAAGAAAACGGAGCAACTTACCACGACAATTTGAAAGACTTACTGTCAGTATCGGATGTATTGTCTGTTTGTTGTCCAGCTTCAAAAGAAACAGTCGATATGATCAACAAAGATACAATTGAATATTTACCTAAAGGAGCAATTGTAACAAACGTAGCTAGAGGAGATATAATAGATGACGAAGCTTTGATAGATGCTCTTGACCGAAGAAAAGTTTATGCGGTTGGATTAGACGTTTATAAAAATGAACCAAATTTAAATCCTGGATATCTAAAACATAAAAGCGCATTTATACTTCCACATTTAGGTAGTGCGACGAAAGAAACTCGTATAGCAATGGCTAATTTAGCAATAGATAATATTGATGAATTTTTTAAAACAGGTAACTCTAAAAATAAAGTAAATTAACAATCTGCAGTTGTACTGATCAAATCTATTATTAATTAAAATTATTCTAAGCAGCTAGACTTATTTTTTAATTCAATCTACAATTTAAAAAAAAAAAATTAAAGAGGGATATAATGAAAGCACAGGTGTTACACAAGTATGACCCGGAGATGAAAGANAAGGTTTGGGTCACAGGTGAAGAGTTACCAAATCCAAAAATAGAGAAAGCCAGCGATGTAATTGTTAAAATTGGAGCTGCAGGTGTTTGTAGAACTGATTTACACATCATTGAGGGTGTTTGGAAACACATTACAGACCAAAATAATGATCTATTACCAATGGTTATGGGGCATGAAAATGCTGGTTGGATAG
>FUFK010043328.1_pt1 | contig 24183 bp, 24 predicted proteins | sample 1021851 | NCBI WGS metagenome assembly FUFK01 (sample SAMEA51879418, study PRJEB19060) | metagenome | reverse complement strand
AGTCTATTTAATTTGTCATTATATCTTGCAAGAACTAACCAACTACCTTCATCAATTGGTACATCTTCAAGACTGTAAACATAATTTACTGTGCCTTGTTCTTCTCTTGCTTTCCAATTTTTTTGTACACGTCTATCTTCTGGAATTAATTTTAATATCTTGTCTGCTATGTGTTGTACGTTTTGCGGAACCCTGTAAGATTGTGGCAAAATTATGTCCTTCTTTGAAATTTCCTGCTGAAATTTTTTTACATCTGCGCCTGCCCAGCCATAAATTGCTTGATCATCATCGCCTGCTAGTATAACATATTTGCTATTTTCCTTGATAATATTGAACATTTTCCACTGTATTGGTGACAGATCCTGAGCTTCATCAACGAATGCTACATCATATTTCGGACACAATCCTGACACAATAAATTTGTCAATCATGTCTGTAAAGTCTATAAGGCCGTAAGATTTTTTGTAATTTATTACTTCATCAGCTATGATTTTTAACAACCTCTTGTCCATGTCCCCTGAGTACATGTCCGTATTATATTCTTCTTCTATCGTAATATTTTTTATTCTAGCTGAGTTTATTAGATTAAAATATTCACTATNAGAATTTATAAAACCTGTAGTCTCCTCACCTCCAGAATAAACTGTAACCTCNATACCAAGAGTTCTTCCAATATCTTCGTAGTGTTCATCCTGCATAACCTGAGCTTTCTTCATACCCAATTGATTGAAAGCAAGAGAGTGTAGTGTTCTAAAATGTTTGAGATCTTTTCTTTCAAAAGCTGTGTGGTAATCCAGCATTCTGTCGATAGCTTCATTTGCAGCTTTGGTTGTAAATGCAAAGTATCCTATCTTATCTATAGGCGTGCCTAGTTTTAAGAATGTCTTAACATACTTTAATAGTTTGGTTGTCTTCCCCGTTCCCGGAGGCCCGAATAATTTTCTACTGATCATATTATATCCGTCTTATGTTTTGTCTGTGTGTGATGTATAGGNACCTCTTCAAATGTTTNTANATTTATTTGTATNATATTCTTTGTTGATGANTGATATTTGCCTGCTTCTTTTGACGGAAATCTTTTCTGTTCTANAAACTCTATCTCACATTCTTGATACAATACCTGCATCATACGTCCTGTTTTATCTTCNCTGTANTTCCANTTCTTTGCTTTTAGTTTGTCGTANAACTTATCAAACTTAAANAATGCATANTCANCTTCTATNAATACNGCTCCAGTTTTAAANGCAGCATCGCTTGTAGCTTTTGGTCCATGTATCTTTGCATGTATAACATCATGTAATTTTTCTTTTGGTGATGTGCCTACTGGTGGCTGTACAATCTTTTGTGTTTGATACAATGCATCCATCACAGCTTGCTCTTCATCATTCTTGATTAGTGGTGGTAAGAATCCTGCAGCTTTTGATATTGAGTTACGTCTCTTACGTTGATCATTTAAATGTTCTACGTTCTTACAATGCACTGTAGCTGTACCAATACCATCTGGTTTTGTCACATCAAATTCGTACTCAGGTTCTGGATCCAAATCTATCTTCTTTAGGTTTGTTAATACAGGATAAGAACCTTTTGATCCTGCCAAGACTCCAAACTTTTTCTTAACACAAATACCTTTCTTACAATTCTCACTTAGTGGACTTTGTGTACAGGTATAACCTTTAGAACTTCTGTTCCATGATTTTACTTTTTGATTTAAAAACTTTTGATCCCACGCATTTGCATGTACGCCAGCAAAATATTTTACTGGTGCATTCATAACTTTCTGTTGCCAATTGTCAGGNTACTTCATCTTAACCATGACATGATAGTTGTACATAAATCTATCTTTGCCATCAAAGTTTTCGTTCTTAGATAATTTAGATATTGCTGCTAGACATGGTGGACCTTCTGTAAATTCTTCGTCAACACCCTCCATACTTTTTGTTTCGATCTCTTCTGTAATTCCTTTCAGTCTTTCTTTTGTAACCAGGTTTGCACTGATCACCTTCATAAACTGATCCAGCGTAAACGTTGTACCGTCAACGTTCAAAGCTTTACGTTCCTCCCCAAAGTATGGTAAATTTATAAACTGTCCTGGTCGTAGTTGACCTGTTTCACTATCTTTTGTTAGCTGTGTTTGTTTTGGAAATATTTCTGTNTCTTGTTTTAGTCCAAACAAAGATAATAAATTTGTAAGAAAAGATTTTACAGTTTTAGAATCTGTAAATGTATCCATAAATAAAAATAAATGTAGACCACCACTCTTAGATTCAACTGGTAGTAAAGGTAATTCGTATTGTTGTATGATGTCTATGTAATCTTTTTTGTTAAAGTCAGCATAATCTTTTGGATCTATGTCTATGACACCAAACCTAACCTCTGATTCTTCTGTACATGGCTGTATGCCAATAGATAGTTTGCCATCTAAGTGTTGTTGATAAATATCTTTAGTAAGTTCTTCGAAGTTCCATCTGTAGACAGGTTTCTTTTTTCCTGTTTCAGAATCTATTTTAGAATCCTGGTGATTAAAGTCAGCTACACCATAGGCATTCCTGTATCCATTAAAATATTCTATGTATCTTTCCATAATAACTGTTATGTGGGCCACTCAGTCTCCCTCCTGGCCCACACTGTGCACATATCCCGAAGGAATTATATAATGCTAGCTTGGTCCTTTGGTTTTTCTTCACCATGTTTAGCTTTGACAGCACCTTTTGAAATACTATCACTAAAACTTTTGGCTTGATCGTAAAGACCTTTGTCAGTTACTGGGCCAACCTTACTAACTTCCCAACCAAACCAAGTGCCTTTATCGTTTGACATTTGGGTAGTTTTTAGTTTGTAAATGTGGCTGAAAGATGCCGGTGTAAACATTCCGTTTGCACCCTTCATCTTAATACCAGACATCATTGAGTTCCATTTTCTACTAATTTTTAATTGAGTAGATTTCATAGAAATCAACGCTGTTGATGGACTATCTCCCGATACTATAACAAAGTGCGATGCAGTCTTCTCAATATAATTACCATTTGGTAATCTATCTTTGTAGTTTGCATCAGGTTTTGTTTTGGACATGATATCAGAAGATGAATCATAAATGGCAACTGGTGCACCAAGACCCTCCCCTCTATCTTTCCACTCGATGTACTCCAACTTATAAAAGCATGGGATTACATCAATACCTTTCACTCCATCATAGAGTTCTCCAGAGACAGAATTGTAAATCATTCCTGGCTCTGCACCTTCGACATACTTACCATCACGTTTATTAACTTCTGGTGAAAGTTGTCCAAGGATTTTTAAAAAAGGCAAGGCAAGGTCTTCTTGACCTATTGCACCTAAACCTTTTGCTGCATCATCTTCAAACATATTTGAAGGAAGACCTGCAGATTTTTTCTCTGCTACTTGGTTCATGTTTATTTACTCCTTGTTACTTTGGTCCTGTTTCCTGCGAACACATTAAATAGATCAGAGGGCATCTCTTGTCCAGACTCAAGACGCTCTCTGACCAATGCTTTCAGAGTCATTGGTTCAACCTTAAGTTTCTGGACAGGTTCAAACCCTTGACCCTTTGCAAGGTTTGCATATTCGCTCGCCTTGTTATCTTCGTTACGACCAAAGGAAACCGTAATCTCATTTTTAATAAGATCACCTAGGCCGTTTTCTCGAAGCCATGTATAAGCTGCTTCTTTATTAGCTACTGTAATAGAAGCGCCATAAACTGGTTTTACTTCAACTGAAGAACCATCTGCTAGTTTTAATGTAGAGATATTCATCTCTTGCATCATGGTAGGTATAACCTCACCAGAAACTAATTCGATATGTCGTTTCAGTTCTTTTAATTCTTTTTCTTTTTCTTCAAGTTTGTCCTCTAATGATTTTAATTTAACAACTTGATCAGATAATGATTTTGCATCATTTACTGAATTAAGATCTTCTCTTTGATCTTCTTCAAAATTTATACTGTCATCCAAATAATTTGGATCTACAGTTGTTTTAACATCACTCATCTATTTTTCCTTTCTCGTATAAATTAATTTTAATAGGATAGTATTTTCTTTCTTGTCTATCCCATTTGAGTAAATTGTATTTTCCATTTGTAATATCAGATACAATAGAACATGCAACACCTATGATTGCAGGATCTCCTGTAAGTAATAAATAATCTTTTGCATTAAAATTTTTTAAACCATTTCTTAATTTAAAAACTAATGGTCCAGGTGAAAAAATTATTTGTGAAAGTTCTGGTAATAAAAATTTAAATTGTCCATATTCTGATGCACCCATAATATTTATTTTAGGATTACCAGAACGTGTTCCAGGTATTTCTTGAATGACATACACTGTAGGTGCATAACTATTTTTTAAACTTTCATATTTATTACTTTCTGACATTGACAAATCATATAACGTCCTATATATAAATGTCAATACAGAAAGAAAAAATATTATGAATTATAAATTTAAGACTAAGCCGTATGCGCATCAGCTGAAAGCTTTAGAAATGTCATGGGATAGACCATACTTTGCATATTTTATGGAGATGGGTACTGGTAAATCTAAAGTGTTAATAGATAATATATCTATGCTTTATGATAATGGTAAAATCAATGGTGTTCTAATTGTGGCACCAAAAGGTGTGGTAAAAAATTGGCACGAAGGTGAAATACCTGAACATTTAGTAAAACATATAGAACATAAAAATATTTTATGGCAATCACTCATCAACATAAAACAACAAAAGAAATTAGATTTACTGTTTGAAACAGGAGAAGACCTACACATATTAGTTATGAATGTAGAATCTTTGTCTACCAAAAAAGGTGTAGCGTTTGCAGAAAAGTTTTTAAATTCACACAGAGCGTTAATGGCTATCGATGAGTCAACTACAATAAAAAACCCAGAAGCTAAGCGTACAAAGAATATTGTAACTCTTGGTAAGCTTGCAACATACAGAAGAATACTTACAGGTTCACCGGTAACTAAGTCACCACTAGATCTATACAAACAATGTGAGTTTTTAGAAGATGAACTACTTGGTTTTAATTCTTACTATGCATTTAGAACTAGATATGCTGTCATGAGAACAGCAAATTTTAGTGGTCGATCCGTGCAGATTGTGGTTGGTTATAGAAACCTAGATGAGCTGTCTGAAAAACTAAAAGCTTTTTCTTACAGAGTATTAAAGGATGAGTGTTTAGATCTACCTAAGAAAACATTTATGAAAAGAGAAGTATTGCTTACACCAGAACAAACCAAAGCATACTTACAAATGCAGAAGCTAGCTCACGCTCAGCTTGATGGTAAAATGATGACTACGGCTACGATATTGACCCAGTTAATGAGACTACAACAGATAACTTGTGGTCATTTTACAGCTGATGATGGCACTATACAAGAAATGCCAAACAATAGAATTGGTGAGTTGTTAGACCTTTTAGATGAAGTAGAGGGCAAGGTTGTTATTTGGGCCCAGTTTCAAAGAGATGTGCACAACATTATTAATGCACTATCAAAAGAATATGGTGAAGGTACCTTTGTAGACTACTATGGTCTTACACCACAAGAAGAGAGACAAAGTAATATACAGAAGTTTCAGGACCCTGATTCTGGAGTCCGGTTCTTTGTAGGAACAACACAAACTGGTGGTTATGGTATTACACTTACGGCTGCTTCCACTATGATATACTATTCAAATGGTTATGACCTGGAGAAAAGACAACAGTCAGAGGCTAGGATAGATCGTATAGGCCAAACAAAACCTATGACTTACATTGACATTATCTGTGAGAATACTGTAGATACGCGTATTGTAAAAGCTCTACGTAAGAAAGTAGATATTGCTACACAAATAATGGGAGAGGAATTGAAAGCATGGATTTAAGACCAGGTGTTATAATTAGAATGGGACTTTGGATTAGTCTTGTTGCCTGTATGCTTTGGATGTTAAACTAAATCTTTTGCTTTTCCAATTACAGGTTTATATTTAGTTTTACCTTCTGATTTATATGCGTGTAAAAATTGTTTTCTTGGTTTGTCAGTTGTATAGCTGCAATGAATCCAACCGCTGTTAGGTTCACCCGGAGTGTAGAACTCGAGGATGAGCTGGTCATACGGAAGGTTCTTATTAATCCAATCAGCTAGCTCAGCATTATCTGTACCCATCACTTCAAAGTCTGCTGCCTCGGCTTTGGCATGCTGTGAATTTACAGAGCTACCAATCTTCATACAAAGTTGTTCGCTACGGAAACCGCTCGTCACCTTGACCCTGCCAAAATGATCACGTACCGGCTGTAAAATATTTTCACAAAGATCTTTTAATTTTTCTATCTGACCTGAGTTTGGATTGTTATTGATGTCCAACCTAATAGCAGTATCCGATTTAATTAATTCTTGAAGGGTAAAGTTACGAGATAGATTCATTATTTCATATAGTTCATTAATAAAGCTAGAATGAGTGATCCCATTCCACCAACGATCATGTATTCAATTCTTCTAATACGTTCTTTCATTTCTCTTATTTGTTCGAACGTTTGCTTTTGCATAATTCTGCAAAGCTTTTCATGATCTTCTATTTTTTGTAATGCCGATTTTTTAGCCATAATTATCCTGTTGGAAACAATATTGACAGTTTCTGTGCTGTTGTCAAGTTAGAAAAAGATCCTGCTGCACCAGGATTATTAACTATATTTGCATCAATACTTGGTAAGTTTAATGATGTTGGTGTTGCAGGCGTGTCTTGTGTAATAGGTAATAGTGGGTTTTCAAAAAATGGAAACGATGGTTCACTTAAATCAACAGTTCTCATTTCATTTGAAAGTTGTGAAATAACAGGGAGCGCTTCTATTAACGGGTTTGTTAGACCTATTCTTGCTGCATTTTCAGCAAACGCTTTTCTTACTTCATCAGATAATGTTATTGGTCTAAAAATATTATTACGTATTGCATTAACATCTACATTGGATAGTCTACCTGTTGCTGATCTATATGCATTTGAACTAATATTTAAAATTTCAGCAGCATCTAAATCTTTTCCAAATTCTTTTCTAACACCAAACAAAGCTCTGTTTGCATTTAGATATGCATTAACAATTTCTCTTGGTTCTATTGGTCCACCACGTAAAGCTTCTCTAGTAAATAAAGATCTAGACTCTCTGACACCTCTTTGATAGTCAGCAACTTTAAATTGTAAACCTCTTTCTGGATTTACTTTTACTTCTCTAAAACCAAACAAACCTTGAAACTCATCACCAAATTCAAAAGTTTGTCCGTACTCATCAAACTTACCTTTGGTTAAAACATCTACGGACTCTATTGACTTATCTAATCTTTTTAATTGTTCAAATGAAAAAGGCATCTGTGCTCTTACTAAGTGTTTCATTATTTTAACACCCTTGTCACCTGCTGTATCTTGAGGATTAAATATTTGAAAACCTTCTCTAGTTCTACCACCTCTAGCAATAAGATCTGCTACGGCCTCTGTCCAAATAGATTCTGATATAAATGGTTGTGCAAATTCAGACATAGATGCAAAAGTACCTGCAAGAAAATCATCCATCAAACCATCTTCATCTGTTCTACCATCAGCAACAGAGTTAAGTAATGTTTGTACTGGTCTAATCAATGTATCGTATGCATTTGCATGACTAAAATCTATGTATTTAAAATTACCATCTTTGTCTTTTATTGGCAGTAGTGTTGAGTTTTTTGACCAGTCAGCTACATATCTTCTGATGGCCTCTCTCTCCTCATCAGTTACATCATAGATAGCTTGGAAAGCTTTTTGTGTCGCGTATGGTACGGCTGCAACCGTAGCACCAAAACCAAATAGTCTTGTGTATCCAATGGTTTCAAAAGGTTTCACTACTGTGCCATCAGCGAGTGTAAATGTTTCGTTTATCTCTCTAAGACCACGTCTTACAATATTTGTACCTGTTCTAACTATCTCTGCAGGGAATGACACAAAGTTTCCGATAGGTAGTTTTCTTAATGACTTAACAAAGTCAGACACATAATCATAGTTTGGTATGTTATTTCTTACAATGTCAGCTGCTTCTTCTTTAAAGAACTGGTCGTCAATAGTTATGTCTACACCGTTTCTTTTTATTACATCACCTCTTTTGATACCTTTGGCTAGCATGTTTGATTCTAATCTAGACTTCTCCATAGCCCATGATGCTATCTTCCAAAAGTCATCCTCAGCTGTGTATAGATCCTGTGATACAGATTTTAATTTTGATAATGGTTTGAGTAACATTCTAAGACCTTTGTCTGATGTCATAGTCTCACCAAAGTTTACATCTTCAAGCAATCTAGTTAGATCCCCTAATCTTACGTTAGAGTTTACAACACCTAGTTTTAACAATTCTTCGTACAAATCATTTTGTTGTCTTGTACCTTTAAGTGGTGTTTGTAATGCTTGGTATGCTTGTTTGATTGCAGCAGCGTCAGGTATGATACCGTTTGCTGTAGCAAATGCACCAGCAGATACAAAGTTTCTAACGTGTGTTACCGGTGATAGAATTGTTTTTGCTATCTGTGATAGACCTTTTGGATACAATATAAGACTCTGATATAGTTGACCTAGCATACCTGCTTTGTCAAAAGCAAGTGATGTGCCCTCCAATGCTTTGGCCATGCCAGGTGTAGTATATAGTTCATTAAGAGGATTTATAGATCCACCTTTTGCTGCAACATCTAAAGCTCTAGCTTGGTCTATTCTTATCTGTTCAAAGTCATCTCCAAATATTAATCTCGCTTCATCGTTTGATTTTGCAAACATGGGTTTTTTACCAGCAGCTATAAGCTCATCATTCTTTCTTATAAGATCTTGAAAGAAAAGATTTCTTCTTGTGATCATAGATAGTTTAGCCGTACCACCTAGTATGGTTTGCATAGGATTATTTTGTTTACCTAAAAGTTTTTCAAATACTTTTCTGTCAGCTTCTTTAATTGCACCTGCAGATATTAATGCAGATCCTCTGTCTGTTACAACTTCATCTAGTGTAGTTCTATTTACAAAAAAATCTGGTACAGAAAATATAGCATCAGATGGTTTATCCATTCTAATACCTTTTGGTAGTCTTGCAGTTTTTAATACCCTGGTTACAGCTTGCTCTGCCTGTAGGTCTGTAAGCTCTTCACCTGCTTCTCTTGCACTAGATTTAAATACTTCTTTAGCTTCTTCTATCGCCTCTGCACTTGGTTTGTATCTTGCCCATGGGAAGATACTTTGGTTTTGAAATATGTCGTATGTAGATCCAAGATAGTTTTTAAATTTACCACCAAATAATTTTTTAAATTCTTGTATTTCATTATCACCTAATGATCTCCCTAGTTTAGAAAATAAATCAGACCATCTGGTTCTTATTGCAGATAAATTAGCTAATATGTCAGTTGTAACCTGATCATCTACTTTTAAATCTTTTAATTTTTTAACTAAAGCAGCTTTCTTTGTTTCATCTAATGGTCCAAACTTAGCAACACCAAGATCATCTAGTTTAGGATCACCAGATAATAATAAATCATTTATCTCGTTTAATAATTTTTGTCTGTCCTTTGCAGCTGCTTGATTAAATACAGTTCTTGCTGGTGGAAATACTTTATCTATTGCCTGATCTAGTTCTCTAGATATATTTCTTGCACCTGCAGCATCTGCAGCTCTTTCACCAATAGATGTTCTCTCAAGATCAAAAAATTCTTGTGTCTTACCACTTCGTGCTCTAAACCCCGATGCAATTCTATCTATGAATCTATCTAGTTTAGAGTTTGCTACATCTAATTGTTTGTTTCTGTTTGTTAATTTTTTAACTAATGTGCCTGTGCCACCTATCACACCAGTAAATAAAGCACCTTCAAAACCAAACTTAACTCTGTTTAATAATTCTCTTGTTGCATCATCATCTGTAGATCTATCAACTGCTGTTGGTCCTCCAATAAGATCACCAAACGTACCAACTTTTTCTACATCTCCTACGAATACACCTTCTGCTAAACCACCACCTAATGCACCTGCAATAAATTTATTTGTCTTACCACGTGTGTTTAGTTCTATGGCCTGATCCATACCCTTCTTTAAATTTGGATTAGATAATTTTACATACTTACCATTTCGTGCAGCTTTCATAGCATCACCTGCCATTCTAGATGCAACTTTAAAACCTACACCACCAGGTATACCAATGTTTACTAATGCTTCTGTAATTCTACCAGCAGCTGTTGCTTCTGCTTTTTCATCAAATTCTGTAAGATCGTCAAAGTATTGTTCTACTCTTGCAGCTGCACCACTATCAACACCAAGATCTAAAAGTGTTGCACCCAAAGAAAAGAACCCTTTTGGTATTGCAATAAGACCAGATGCAACACCAGATAATATAGACTCTAGTGTACCAACTTTATTGTTACTTGATTTACCGTAAAATACGTCTTCAATTGAAGCCATTTAGTCCTCCTATACTACGAAGGCTACTTCATTACCTTTTTTCTCAACAAGTCTTGCACCGATAACATATCTACCATCGTCAAGATCTTTACCTTTTGCAATCATAAAATCTACTTCATCTGCAGCAGGATTATCTTTTTTAAAGTTGTTAAATAATTTATCTTGTAACACACCATCGTACTCAACTCCGTCTGCTCTTAATATTGCTGCCGTTTGAGAACCACTTATAATCCCATCTTTAGCTATTACTGCAGCTATCTGACCAGAAGCAGTCGCTTGTTTTTCTGCTCTATCAAGAGCTTTAATTCTAGCTTTTTTAAGATCTTTATCTATGGAGTCTGCCGATGCAATATCTTTTGTAATTTCACCTTTAAGTATTGCAGCATCTATCTGTCGTTTAATATCAGCAGATTTATCTAGATTTTTAGATATAGCATTTATAATTCTACTTTGTAAAGTTCCTGATTTAATAGCTCCTTTAAGATCTCCACCTTCTTCAGATACAATTTTACTTGCATCTATTAATGAGTCATACGCAGCATCTTTTTTCATTTTGTCTAGACCCATAAGTTCGTAATATCGTTTTTTAGTTTTTTCTATTCTAGCGTTATCAATTTCTTTTTTCTTATTAGGATCATCAGTAACACTGCCACCTGTTGTGCCTGTGCCTGTTCCTATNTCATCAACCCTTTTTAATTCAGAGTCTGTTCCGCCCTCTGCTAATTTTTCTTTACCAAACTCAGTTCCTAATAAATAGTTTGTAGCTGCTTGAACAGTACCTTTTCCAACATCAAAAAGACCTTTACCAATTTCAGGAGCATTTTTAATCTGTCCTGCAACTGCAAAAGCTGCAATAGGGTTTTCTCTTATTGCTCTACCTATAGCTTCTGGACTTCTAATAGCCTCGCTAAATCTTAGTGGTGCTGTTTCATATGTGCTACCAATTGGTTTTCTAGTTCCTCTAAATCCTAAATTCATACCTTTAGGAGTTGCTGGTTGTAAAAATCTTCCTGTAGGTAATATATTTCTTAGTCTCTGCATACCAGTAAGACCTTTATCAAATACACCTGTTTTACCTGGTGAAGTCATAAGTCCTCTACCAAAAGCTTTGCTTGCTGCTGCAATTGCTCTTGGTGCTAACATTCTACCAGCTGCCATTAATCCTTGTCCTACCAAGGGAGCTAAAAAGAAAGCGTGGTTTTCTCTACCACCTGTTTTAGGATATCTTTCATCACCAACTAATCCAGTGTTAAATTGTTTACTAAGACCACCATTTTTCATACCTTGCATGATACCCTCTTTGATAGGGCCACCGTATCTAAACATTGGTCTATTTAATGGTCTCATAGNTTACCTAAATTTACCGAACAATCCGCCGATACCAAGAGCTGTACTTAAAGCTGTTGAGAATGGACTAGGAGTTGACGCAGGTATAGGTGCTGGAGATGCAAATCCAGCTAATTGTCCTAGACCACCTCCAAGTTGTTGAAGTCTTTGTTGTGCCTCAAAAGCTCCAGTTCTTGCAGCGTCCATATCTGCCTGTAATCTTGATTGTTCTAATCCTTGTCTAAATGCACCAAGCTGACCTAAGTTAGCCACGTCTGCAGCTCTGCCTGCTTGTTGGAAATTAGATAATGCAAATTGATTTTGTGCTAAACCTGCTTGTTGGTTTGCTAGTGCAGCTCTTTGACCTGCTAATGATTGTTGTTGTCCAAATGCTCCTGCTCTTCTTGCTGCAGCATCTGCAAAACCTTGTGCTCTTAATTGTGCTTCAAGTCCCGCTCTGCCTAATGCAGTATCAGCCATAAACTGTCCTTCTAATGCACCTTGTCTACCACCACCAAATGCACCTGTGGCTAAAGCTTGNTCTGAAATTTGTTGTAGACCACCTGCTCTTGATCTATCAAACTGTCTTAATGATTCGTCAATAACTTGTTGTTGAAATGGTGATGTAAAAGCTGCAATTGATCCAGCCCCGGTCCCTGCTCCCGTACCCATGAATTGTCCGAGTCCTGAAAGGTCTTGTCTAACCTGACCTACGTCTTGACCTGCTTGTGTTATGGCCTGTTGTGCTGATGTTAAGAACGGTTGAAAGCCACCAATACCTTGTGTTGCTAAACCAATAGCCTGTGTTTGTAACGGGTCTTCACCAGCAACAAATTGTCTACCTGTAAATTTAGTTGTATCAATAGGTACTGACGTTGATGCCGTCAGCTGACGGGCAAAATCTTTTGCTGATGATTCTAAATAATCTGGTAATGCCATTATGCTATTCTACTCTCCATCATTTGTGCTTGATCAAACATTTCTTGTGCAGGATTTTCCATGCCCTGGGACTCTTCTGATATATTACCACCTGCTTCCAGATTGTCCATCATATTCTGCATAACCTCTGCACCTTTATCAATATCTCCCCCACCTGCATTTCTTACAGCATCGGCTGTAAATACAAATTCATTCTTGCTAAGTCTAGCTGGCACATCGTCCGCTCTTTCCTCAGCTCCTATTGGTACAAAACCACCCTCTCTATAATCTTTTTCCATACCACCTAGATCCATGATACCACCTTCAGCTTTTTGATTTTTAGAACTATTATAATAACTTAAATATTTCGCATGATTTTCATTCATTTCTGCTGCGTCAGGATTTTTTTCATATAGTTTAAGCCAACCTTTGTAATTAGGATCTTTTGATAGATCGATTACAGACTCACCTTCACTGTATCCTTCTCTTGGTATATCAGCTAATCCTCCTTCTGCAAAAGGTCTTGTAAACTGTTTAGGTGGCATAAAATATAATGCAGAGTTTGTTGGATCAGTGTAATATNNTCTAGCTTGATNTCTAATATCTTCTATGTCAGGCTGTGCCATTGTAAATGGCGTGCCTTCGTCAACTTCCTCTTCTTCACCACCCATTAAGAACGGTGCAGCTAAGGCTGTAGCTCCTAGTAAACCACCACCAACTCTAAATAAACTAAACGGATTATCTTTTTCTCCGCCAACTCTAAATACGTTTCCTAATTGGCCTAGCATACCTTCTCCACCTCTAATCTTTGACAAAAGTCCACCAAGACCACCACTACTTCCAAATTGTGATAGTAAAGTTTTTTTACCAAATAACATTGGTGCAAAGTTTGCTGCGGCTGCCCCTAAAGCAATCTTACCTAAAGGTGATTTAACAATTTTTTTAATTGGTTTAGTTATTTTTTTAACTAATTTACCTAAGAAATATCCTTGTCTCTGGTCTTCGAGACCCATAATGCCACCCATATTACGCATTTGTCTTTCCATATTCATTCTTGAAATTGCCATAATCTTACCTTTTTATTGTCTTTTTCTCCTATAATCAATCATATATTTCTAGCATATCCACTATGCCACCATCAGCTAAACCATATCCACCCATACCTGCAGCTGCGTTTGCAGCGGACACTGCTTGTGCTTGAGAGGCACTTAAACCAAGACCTCCTTGTTCTCTAGATCTGGTTAAATTACCGCCACCTCCACCATCAGATTGTCTTTGCATTCTTTGATTATCTGCTGCAGCTTGCGATCTAGCCTGAGCCTCTGCTACTTTTCTATTATTTTCAGCTATCTTTTCGTTAATTTTTTGTTGTTCTATTTGTTTTTGTCTAAANAAAAANTTATTTCTTAACATATTAGTTTGTTTATTTATCCTAGCTAATTGTTCCGCTGATAGTTCATCACTTTCAAACATTCCTGTTTCAGGATTAAATGTTGCACCACCTCTACCTTTTCCTAAGTTTTCACTTAATTTAGCGTAATCACTTCTAACTTTTTCTGCATAGTTACCAAATGCAGATCTAACGTTAACACCAAAAGGATCTTTAGATAAACCTGTTGTATTTTCACCAAATACTGTTGGACCTGTGTAACCCATGTTAGCTTTTATAAATTCTTGATCTAATTTAGGTAATGTATCAAACCTATCCATTGATCCAAGAATCATACTAATAGGACCAATGCCTTTAAATTTTTCTGCTAAACCTGCTAAACCTTCTTTAGCACTACCAAGTCCTTGTTGTATTTTACCAGCTGTAGTTAGCTCTAAAGGAATATCTGTACCAGATGCAATATACTCACCCATATCTGGTCCAGTTAATTCTTGTTCTCTATAACTTGGAAAACCCATAAAAGTTTTAGCTCTCATCGATTCAGGTAGTGCATCTATTAAAGGTGTAGGCATATTTGAAAAATATTTATTTGACGTATAATCATAAAAATTATCAAAGTTTGTCATAGGATCACCAGCTTGTAATGCTCCACCTCTACCACCTCCACTCATTGGTAATGTAGCTATACCTGCTGCACCAGTATTAGCATCAGTTGTAATTTGACCTTGTGGTATTTGAAAAGGTGATGCTAGGAACCGATCAAAAGGCACATAGTTAAACCCTGCATCTCTTATTCTCTGGTCTGTGGGGTCTAGTATCATTTTGTTTCTCCAAATAAATCAAGACTAGGCATGATCACCCTGACGTCTTTTCTAATATCTTGTTCAGGAATTCCTTTTGTTTTCCATTCCTCATCATTCTTGTATATCTCACCTGTTTTAATATTGCTAATGGTTTCTATTATTTCTTTTGGCTTTATTGTTGGTATATCTTTCACTACGCTGTTACCTCTCTTGGCTGTATTTCTAATATAGAAGCTATGACGTGCAGCTCATTTGCGTCAGCAGCTTGTACTTTTAATACCTCACTTTCCTCCATAACAAGAGGTTGAGTTAAAAGTTCTGTTGTGGCTTTAGATGCTATAGCTTTGTCTTTAAATAAATTAAATATAGCACCACTAGAATTAACCAATGTTATAGTTATCGTGGTCCCTGATCCGGCATCCTCGGATATTAATAATGATTTTACAACTGTAGTTGTAGCGCTTGGCACCGTGTACAATGTCGTAAGATCTGTTGTAGTTAAATCTACTTTTTTATTTTTAAAACTATTAGCCATTAATTTAAAAAGAAGTTAAATGCTTCTATCTCCTGTTTTAATTCTTCTTGNAAAGTAGAATTTAATTTTTCTACAATCGCATCAAGATCTCTAACCTGCGCCTCTGCTGTTGGCAGATCATACTCTTCACTTGGTCTTGTCAATACTTGTACTATTTTTGCCATTATCTTCTCCCATCTGGTTGTATATCTAATCTAAAAGTTCCNANTTTCCAACTNTGACTAGCNGCNGTATTTGCTANTTTTAATGANATAGCTCTAGCTCTTGCACGTGTATCTACTTTTTGTGTAGATGATGAAACTGTAAATGGTCCTAAAGATGAACTGGCTCTACTATCGTTAGGGTAGTTTCTTAATTGTAATGTNACTTGTGTNTTACCTGTTTGAGATATAAAGTCTGGTATAAATCTTCTTATCTTCATTATAAACTCACCATCTCCTCTAAGGTCATGCATACCGGATTGAGCTCCTCTAATAATTCTTTGAGTAATATCAAAATCTCCTGATTCTATACTAGCAACAATAGCAGTTGTTGCTCCACCTTGAACTTGATCAGTCCCTGTTTCGTGTTCATAGTATATAGTAGATCCTTCAGTGTTACCTACAACATCAAAAGATGTATCAACACTTGCACTATATTCTAATGCATGAGGTTTACCAAATACTGCAGAATCTTCCCACATAGTTCTAGCTAACGATCCAATAGTCCATACCGGTCTTTTTGGTGACGAATCGAAATAATTATATGTAACCATTCTGTTAACAACAGATGATCCTGTTGTTGGATAAAACCATGTGACTTCGCCAAACAAATTATTTAATCCTGCTGATACCATCTGATTACCAGATTCTAAATTTATGTTATCATAAACAAAATCTTCTACTAAACAAGGTAGTGATTCTAGTTTACCAGCATATCTAAAGAAACCATTTTCTGACATCCANTATGCAGCACCATCAACTTCAACACACGCATTCTGTCCAGTNAGTCCGCAGTTAGTTCCAACTTGTGCAAACGCAAANGTAAANGGNNNACCNACAAAACGTTGNGTAAATAANGNNGTNTCAGTCCAAACATAAANAGCATCACNACCNCTNATNGCTCCTCTNATCTGTGANCCGTCAGCNAGTCTTTGNNTNCCNGCTGTATTGGTTGCTGTNGGTGTATAAGTNTTTATATCTTCTTGGTCTGAAAATCTTATAAACATATCATCTTGTGTTGATGTATCGCCTATCGTTGTTTCTGTTCCAAAGAATACTAAGTGTCTGTCCGGTGTAGATACTATCATGTGTCTGGACGCAGTTGGTGCACCAGATATAATTGTTGCTCTAGTTGTTTCTGCGTTTGTAGCTGCTGAGTCCCATTCAAATACAGCGCTATCGTGTATTAAACAAATAGCCTTGTCACCAAAATTATCTAATGACCACATACCAGGTTCTAATACTAAGTCTCCCGATGCTGCTTCACCCCATGCTACAAAATTTGTTGAGCTGGTTACAGTTGCTCCACCACTATGTGCAGCTTTTGTTGTACCTCTAACTTCTCTTGTTACACCTGTTAACTCATTACCAGATATACCTGTGTAAGATATTTCTTCATTATCTATTTTTATAAAGTTTGTACCAGTGCTTGGAAACTGTGATACATCTCCTAATATAATACCTGTAGTTACAGTATCATTAATACCATTTGTTAAAGTTGTTGTAGGTTCACCCGCTACTTCACCACCCCATGATCCTAGTGACCAACCAAAACCTTTTGCCTGTACCGCTGGTCCAACAGGATAGTAGTGTTGTACTCTAATACCACCTGATGTTGTTGCACCAGATCCAGATTCATTTGATGGCATTGTAATTGTAATGGTTGTGCTTGATGGTACGCTAGTTACCATAAATTTTTTATCGTTAAAATCTGCAGCTGCAAAATTAGAATTAGTTATTGCAGAAAAATTATCTAATAATATAATATCATTTTCATTAATACTGTGAGAGCCGCTAAAAGTTATTGTAACAACGGCTGATCCGTTAGTCGTACTAAACGCACTTGTAAGTGTTGTTGTAGATTTAATAGGATGTATGTCATAAAACACACCACCTGAGTATGCATATAAAATTCTGTTTGTTCCTATGATTGCGTATTTTCTAGCTTTACTATTTACAAAATGATGAAGACCTCTACCAGCACCTGTTAACTTATCGTCTCCAAGTTGTTTCCAACCCCCTATCTTTTCAGGAGTGCCATAACGAAATCTTACATTATCTCCATCTACCCATTGTCCTTCAGCCGTGGTCTCTGTAATTTGTTTATTGATCCCAGGTAGAAACTGTACTTTTTGTAGCATATAACCTCATCATATTACATGTTCCGTATTGGTGGAACACCTAACATCGGCCTTTTGTCGAACCTGTTCTTTTCAGCAAAAGGACCATTTACATGGTTATAATGAAGAAATACCTGCGCACAGACATCCCCTTCAAGTGGTTCTCTCCAATGTTCTAATTCACAACCACTATATACTAGCATATCTCCTACATCAAGCAAGACTTTCGTGCCTTCTGGGGCATTGGGCTTATGTATCTGTTTATACTCATCTATGACGCTGTCAGCCCCTGTACCGTCGATAAATATGGGCCATGGATCTCCACCTAAATTTAATGTGGTAGATATCTCACAAGAAGGTCTATCTTTGTGACGTCTTAATATATCACCTTTCTTGTATATTCTAGCATATGAATATGTAGGCACTAAATTAAGACCTGTTTCTTTAGCCATAACTGGTAACATTTTAACTAACAATGTTTCCATAACTTGGTCTGCATAATGGCTGTATGTGTTTGGTACTTGTTGATCAGACCATGTTCCATGTAGCCCTGTATCATACGTAATATTATTTTGATACATCCATTGAACAGCATCTCTTTTTAAAAGAAAATAATTAAATATAAAATTAGCTAGCTCGTAGCTAAGTGCACCTTTAATTACTTGATATTTATTGAAAGCCATGTTGTATAAAATTAAAACTTACTGATATTCTTATATCATTAGATAAATTAGGTTCAACACAATGCCAAAGATAAAATGGAAACATAATTATTCTACCTTCTTTAGGTTCTAAATGCACCTCTCTCCATAGTTCTTTTGGTGGTTTTCCAGGTTTTCTTGCAGGCATATTTAATTGTGCTCCTGCTCTTGGTTCATTACAAACTAAATTACCAGAGTCTTTCGGAGCTTTTATATAATACACACCGCTAAATAAACTATTAGGATGTATGTGTGGAGCGTTATACCCACCTGGTGGATTTATATTAGCCCACATATTACCTAACATTGGTTCTCTATCCAACCATTCTTCTTTCCATATATCGTTCATCATTATAAATAATTCATTGACCAAAGGTTGAAACACAGGCATTTTATGCATCTCAGTCGTAGAATGCCAGCCATTACGATTTGTTTTTTTTACACCAGGATCTCGTTTAGACCACTCAACTATTTCTTTTTCAAATAATTGATTATCTAATTTTACATCTTTGCCATATATATTTGTTGGAAAAAATTGTTCTTTAATCATCTAAAAGGTTTACCTCCAAACCAAACAACAAGAGATTGTCTAACACCACGTCTTACAGGATTAACTCTATGATTTAAAAAAGATGCAAATACAATTGCATGACCTTGTTTTAGTTCTGCAAATTTACCAGGTGCCATTAGTTCTAAGTCTCCACCTTCAAACTCTGATGGATCATTCAATAGTAATGTCATTGATATTTTTCGCACCGGTGGTTCGTGTTGCATGTTTACATCGCAATCCATATGCCAGTCATAGAACCCTCCTTCTGGATACTCTGTAAACTGAGCTTGTTCTGTGACCTGTATGTCTCCAAACCCAAAATGATTTTCATTTGCTTTTTGTATAAAGTTATTGAGATCACGATACATATGCTCCATTTCTTTAAATGGTATCCATGATATTGTTGTAACTCTTTTCTTAGTATCTGTTCCTCCACCTGGTCTACCCATACCAACTTTTGCTTGTTGAGGTGGTTGACGTCTACCACACTCTATGATCTGTCTACATTGGTCGGGAGTAAATAATGGTGTAGTTGTTTGAACTATCCAACTTTTCCACTTAGGTTCTGTAATGTGTCTATTTTCGTACATTCTCTACCACCTTTTCATACATTGCTTTTAAAAATTCTGGTTTCTTTACAGGATGGTTTTCCCAACAAAAAACATTTAAGTATTGAAAAAATTTAGTTTCTTCATGACTTTGACCTACATAACACAAAGTAGATTCATGTTTATCTTTAAAATATTCATATCTATGTGCACCACTTCTAATATGCACACCATCTGCATCTAAAACAATAGGGCACAATAATCCATTTTTTTCAAAGTCTGGATTTATTATTTTTACAAATTTATTTTCTGTTGGAAAATGAGTTTTCATATCTTTAAATTTTATTTCTTTTAATTTATCTTTAAATATTTGATAATAAGGTTTTAACATTAACTTACCCCTCTGTTTTTAATTGGATCATACTGCACATCCATGTTTGCAGCTAGTGTTCGTCTCATACCAGGTCCATTAAATGGATACACCGTATGTCTCATGTCATAAGGAAAAATGTAAAAATCTCTCTCTTTAATTTCTGGTTGATAATCAATATTTGCAAATTGACCACTAGATGATCCTAATATTTGTAGTCTACCATTCTGTGGTGAACCTGCTGCAGAATATTCCACACCAAAACTTTGTGGTAGTTTTAAAATCATCACACTAGATAAACCTGTAAATAGTGATCCCTGATGCACGTGCACTGGATTGTATTCATGTTGAAACATTTGATTAACCCACACAGAATTTAAATGCATTTCATATTCTCTTACCTTATTCCACTGTAAGTAATGTGTGAATTTTTGATGAAACCACTGTAGTACGTTTTGTGGTAATATATTATGTTTAGTCATTTTAGGACTATCTTGACCATCAAAAAACAAACTATGTTCTTTTTCTATTTTACCAACTAATTGTTTGTTAGCAGGTTTAAGTTCAGGATATTTAGTTTCATAAATATGATTAATAGTATTAAATACATCTAATGGCACTTGATATCTTAATACTGATTGACCTAAAAATATAAATTTAAAATCTGATGTGTCCATATTTCTGTCTAATCCTTTCTGGGATTTTTTCTATGTAAGGGTTATATACTTTTCTTACGGGTCCATCAAATAGTTTATGCATGTTACTACCAACTATTTTGTCATCATAAGATAGACCATTTACAGATACTTGATCTAAGTTATCAAATCTATGATTAAAGTAAGGCTCACCTAAAAACTCATATATTTTTCTAAACTCTTGTTCTGGTTGTGTAACCATATCATCATACTTTACATAATGACAAAGACCTGGATAATTGTATGAATTTTTTATTGCTTCCAAATCTTTTGCAACGGCACCCTCTTTATTCATAATCATACTTAATTTTTCATCATCATTTTTTAAATTGTATCTATTAGGAAATGCATCAGGATTTTCTGTATACCATTGCATATAGGAAGCTAATACATCTATTAAGTCTCTTAATAATACAATACATTTAAAAGGTCTTTTAAAATGTTTTTGCATCAATGCAAAATTACCAGGTGTCATTACGGGACCTCTGTCTATAACTATTCTTTGCGGCCAGTCTTTATAATAATTATCGTAAACTACATCTAATACATTATCTAAAGATTTATGATCTGGATAATTTAAAAATACATCTGTGTTCTTTAACAAAAACAAATCTTTCATTATCTCCAATGTAATAGAGTTAGGGGTTGCAGCTATCTCAGGATTTTGATTCATAACACTTGCAAATAAAGTATTACCCGATCTTGGTAGTGCAACTAAAAATAATAGTTGTTTATTTTTCTTTTGCCCCGAGGTCACTTGTTAATTGTTCTTTCTTGTTGTAAATCATTTCCCCTGATTTTTTAACTCTTTCTATTGTTTTTAACTGACCTAACACATTAAATATTTCTGGCTGTGAAGAACCAGATGATAATGTCTCTGCTTTGTTTTTCATAATGTGATGATAAGATTCTAATTGGTGTCTATTAACATCTTTAGTATCAAACGTACCATCGTCAAATTCCTTTTTAAGTTGTGACCAAAGTTTAATTTCTCTCATTCTATCTTTAGCTACCAATTGCATGTTAGCTAAACCATATCTAGCTTCATCTAAATCTATTTGATANTTNGTTAATTTNTANTCGTCTTNTTCNGTNTCNATTTTTTTCTCTAACCATTTAACTTTAGCTTCTTGTCTTCTGCAATCAAATGATAGACTCATTAAGTTTTCTAAAAATACGTTTTGTTCTCTAACACACTGCCAATATTTTGCAGCCTTTGTTGGATATTTCATATCTTGAAGAACAGACATTCTCATTTCTGTCTCTGTTCTAAATACTTGTTTCTTGGTCCATGTGTCACGAAGCTCGGCTGTCATAGCCTTAAACTCTTTNACNTCTTCTGGATCTAATAAATTATTTAAGCTTGGTGCTTCTTTTTCTATTAATGCATGTATATTTCTTTTTTCTGTCATAATAATCCTTTCGTTAGTTAATATATACTTTATTAACTAGATGTCAATGTAGAAGCTGTAACTGTTTCTGTTTCTGCAGTAAATTCCTCTGTTGCGTTTGAATTAGAGGGTGTACGTCCACCAAAAACTAAAGCGCTAGTTTGAGTCGAAGATGCACTATTACTAAATCTTGCTGTTGAAATATTTTGAGATGTAGCAAACGATGTTCCATCGTAAGTCTCCGTAGTAGTTATTGCACCAGGAGGTGGTGCGTCTCCACCAGCTATGAAAGCGGCTGTTTGAAGTGCTTGAGAAGAAGCTCCCGTACAGTTTTGTCTTGAAGTATTTAAACTTCCACCAGCTGTCCATGAACTTCCATTGTATTCTTTTGAATCAGAACTTCTTTCAGTTGTATAACCACCCATACCTAAACCAGCAGTTTGAGTTCCAGAGCCTCCAGCAGAAATNACAGCTTCTGGATAAGCTCCACCCGATGTCCAGTTTGTTCCATCATACTCACTTGTTAGTGTGTACATAGGCGATAATGAACCATTACCTGACCAAGCTAGACCAGCTGTTAAAATACCTGTTCCTTGACCATCTTTTAAATTACCTGTTGGAAAATTATTTCCTGAAGTCCAACTTGATCCATCATATTCTTCAACAGCATTTGTTTGATTAAAACCTGGGGTTGCTTCACCACCAAATGCTACTGCAGCTGTTTGAGTTCCAAAACCTGCTATCTCACCTCTTCCTGTTGATAGGTTATTTTGTTCAGTCCAAGTGCTTCCATTATATTCTTCTGTTTCATTGTTTCCTGCACCTCCTGATCCTCCACCACCATACATAAGGCTTGCGTTTTGAGTTGATCCTGCTCCTCCTGCTGATCCTCGTGCAGTGTTTAAATTATCACCACTAGCCCATGCTGCTGCAGTGATTACATTAATTGATGAATTAAATTCTTCTGTTGCTGCTGATTGAGTTGTGTCATAACCTGCAAAAGCTAACGCTGAACTAGAACTACTACCTGCTCTTGTTCCTCTTTGTGCTCTAGGACTTCCCATTGTAGCTGGTGAAGTTGTCCAATTTGTACCATCGTATGTTTCAGTTGCACCTGTAAGAGCTCCACCTCCAGGTCCAGTTTGACCTCCAAAAATTATTCCCGATGTTAAAACACCAGCTCCACCTAAATTTAATCTTGCAGTGTTCATATTATTAACACTAGTCCAGTTTGTTCCATCATATTCTTCAGTTGTGTTTGATGGACTTTCGTTTGGCTGACCACCACCACAAGCTACTGCAGCTGTCTGTGTTCCAAAAGAAGCTGGCGAATTACGTCTAGCATCATTTGTATTATTACCATTTGTCCAAGAAGTTCCATTGTATTCTTCTGTGTATTGACCACCCGTAGAGTCTGGTGGAGGAGAAGGATTAGGTGCATCACCTCTTGTAGCTAAACCTGCAGTTTGTGTTCCGCAACCTGTCAATCCTGATCTAGCTGTATTTAAATCACCTCCAGATGTCCAACTACTTCCATCGTATTCTACTGTAGTAGCATGTTTTCCTGGTGGAGATATTCCACCAAATGTTGCTGCTGCTGTTTGTGTACCAATGGATGCAGCTAATTGTGCATCATATGGAGCGTTAGTTTGAGTCGACCATCCTACTCCATTGTATTCTTCAGTTAATCTCATGTTGCTAGGAAAATTACCACCAACAGCTAAAGCTGCTGTTTGAGTTCCTGCACCACTTGTATTATTTCTAGCTGTAAGTAATGGCGCTGAACTTGAAAAAGCTTCAAGAGCAACAACAGATTTTAAAACACCTGTAGATTTGTCGTACCAAACCTGTCCCTCATAACTAGATTCTAGCGTGGGGTCAGAGTCAAANTCTTTTACTCTCTTACCGTATATTTCTTCGTAAGTTGCCATTTAGAAAATCCTTATGGCAATATTACATCAACTGGTCTCTGTATTANCTGGCATAGCNGGTGCTTTTTCTTCATCAGACAAAGCNTCCCACGCAGCTTGTGCCGCTTGAACTTCAGCGTCAATCAAAGCTTGTGCTTCGGCTTTTGTCTTTTCACGAGCACCCTTTTCAGCTAACCACATAGCGCCATCAACGTTGTTGCCAACCATCCAGACGTTTGCAGGATAACCTCTAAGGAAGAATTTTCTTCTGTCTTCTGCAGTAAAAAATCC
>FUFK010040556.1_pt1 | contig 24194 bp, 30 predicted proteins | sample 1021851 | NCBI WGS metagenome assembly FUFK01 (sample SAMEA51879418, study PRJEB19060) | metagenome | reverse complement strand
AGTAGTAGAAATTATTTAGCTTATTGTTTTACCGCAATACAAGGATTTAGTAAATTTGGTAGTTATACAGGAAACAATACCGCAGATGGCCCATTTATTTACACAGGATTTAAACCTGCTTGGGTTATGACAAAAAGAACAGATTCAAGTGGTTCATGGTTTGTATTTGATAATAAAAGAAGTCCTATTAATGTTGTTGATGATATACTTTTTCCCAATGGGAATGATGCTGAAACAGCAAATTCAAGTAGTGGTGCTATAGATATGTTATCTAATGGATTTAAAATAAGAGGAACAAATAGTAATTTTAATGCGGCAAGTTCAACTCAAATATACATGGCATTTGCAGAACACCCATTTGTATCATCAGAAGGTGTACCAGTAACAGCGAGATAATGGCTAAAAAAGTAGGAAACGAATATTTTACACCAGTAAGAAAAAGAACAAGTATAGGTAATTCATCAAGAAGTAAACCTAAAAATAAACATAAATTAAAATCTTGGAAAAGATACAACCGTCAAGGCAAGTGAGTGGTCGCTAGAAACGGAGAACGTATGACTAAAGAAACGACAAATGATAGTAACTACCAAATTCAGTTACTAAACGAAATAAATAAAAAGGTTTCTTCACAACGTAATGAAGCCCATAATCGTATAGCTCAGTTAGAGATAATTATAGAATCTAATAAAAGAGAAATACAAGCATTGAAGGCTGAGTTAGAAGGCAATAAATTATTTAAGGAGAATAATAAAAAGGATAAATAATAATGACAACAACACCTCCAACAACAGAAGAATTAGTATCAGAAGAAATGCTTCAACAAGCAGGGTTAGATAGTACTACTGACCCATCTTTACCTAAAGATACAAAAATAACTGGAACGCAACTTCAAGAAAAATCTAATGAATTATTATCCCAACAAGCTTTGGGGTCTTCTCCTAATGTACCAACATATTTATCTCCAACAACTAATTTAGATGTTTCTGTTCCACAATCTTCTAATGTTTCTACTTATTCAGCTTATACTACACCTAATACACCAACTGCTTCGGCTGTTACAGGTACATTAAATTCACAAGCTATTATAGGTAATATACAGGGTGCTGTATCACAATCATCTCAAGCTTCTGCCGCTCAAGGAACTGTAGACCCTAAAGCAACTGTTCAATATCAATTATCAGAGCTTTTTAAATCTATAGGTACAGGAACTAATTTACCTGCTTGGGCTTCTCCTGCTGTACAAAAAGTTTCAGCAATTATGGCTCAACGAGGTTTAGGCTCTTCTAGTATGGCCTCTGCGGCTATGACGCAAGCTATAATGGAATCAGCTATACCTATTGCGGCGGCGGATGCAAAAACATATTCTCAAATGGAACTTGTTAATTTGAGTAATGAACAAGCGGCTACTATGCAAAATGCTATGGTGTATGCTTCTATGGATAGAAGTAATTTAGATGCTCGTATGAACGCCGCAACTAATAATGCTCGTAATTTTCTTTCTATTGATTTAGCTAACTTAACTAATCAACAAAAAACTAATGAGTTAGATTATCAAGGAAAACTACAGGCTCTTTTTAATGACCAAGCGGCAACTAATGCGGCATCACAATTCAATGCTAAAACTCAAAATGAAGTTGATATGTTTTTTAAAGAGCTAGGTTCACAAGTAGACAATGCTAACAAAAATAGAATGGCCGCTCAAACACAATTTAATACTGACCAAGCAAATGCTCAAAGCCGTTTTGTAGCACAACTTCAAGATTCCCGTGAAAAATTTAATCAAAATATGTCTCTACAGATTAATCAAAATAATGCTCAATGGAGAAGAAATATTAACACAGCTAATACTACACTACAAAATGAAACAAATAGAATTAATGCACAAAATTTATTACAAATAAATCAAACAGCATTAGCTAATGTTTGGCAACGATACCGTGATGAAGCTAGTTGGCTTATGCAAAGTGCAGAAAATGCTAAAGCTAGAGCACACCAAGTAGCAATGTTTGCTCAAGAAGCTAATTTTGATAAGTCTATGTATGAAACACAAACTAAAGATATTATGCTTGGCGAATTAGGTCGAGGAGTTATGAAAGGCATATTTAATGCGTTTGGATTATAGGAGAAAAGTATGGGTTTAAAAAGTTTTTTAGATAATATTATACCTAATGAGCTAAAAGGTAATGCAGGTAAAATATTAGGAGTAGCAACAGCAGGGTACTTAGGATATAAGTATGCACCTAATATTTATAGTGCCGCTAAAAATTTTATTGGACAACCGGCAAAACAGTTACCGGGTTACCCCGGAGGTTTAGGAATGGAACGTGCAACTGGTATGTTTGCACTTGCTGAAAAATACAAAGACAAACCTTTAGGAAAATTTGTTAAAGGATTTGGTAAACAATTGGCAGGTAAAGCTATGGAAGGCGAATCAGATGCAGACGCAAGAGCAAGATATGAAGCAGAGCGTGCTAGAATGGAGGCCGCTATAAGAAATAGAAACTATGGTATGCCAAGTATTAGTCAACCACCATCAGTAGGTAACTTTTCTGTTTCACAAGCTAGAGTTCCCGGATTTAATAATTCTAGAGTTAATGAATCACTAAATCTTATGGCTTACTTTATGCAAGATTTAAACGATAATGGTAGAATAGATAGTAGTGCTTTACACGCTGAAGGTAGTAGAGGAACAACAATACGAACAGCTTCAGCAAAAAATCTTCAAATAGGACTTAGCTAAAATGGAAAACAATATTAATAATCCCGAAATTAATTTAGAACAAGGAGAAAAAACGGCAAGAAAAGACAAATTTAATTTTCCTGTACCCGGTCATTCAATGACAGATACTCCTAAAAAATGGGCATGGGATAACCCTCCTAATACAACAAATCCCGATGATGCAGTTGAAATGGTTATTAATAAAGTAGAAGATAACCCAGATACAAAAGAACACTTTTTACGAATGATGGCGGGCGGTGTAACTGTAGAAGAAATAATAAATACAATAGGATTAGGTGGATTTACAGAAGGTGAGTGGTCGCCAGATGTTGCTGAACTTATTAAACCTGCGTTAGCAGTTTACTTTATAGGACTAGCAATAAAAAATAAAGTTCCTGTTATTGCATTTAGTGAAAAAGAAATACAAGAAGAAAATAGAATGGTATCAAAATCTAATACTTTAAAAATGATGAAAGAAAAAAATCCTAAAGAGTTTGAAAATGTTAAAGCAAGTTTGGTGGCTAAAAATAAAGCGTCTATGCAACCACCAGTAGAAGAACAAGAACAAGGATTTATAGATATGGAGGTATCATAATATGAGTTTTGCATCGGGATTATTTTCATTTTTAGGTGGTGCATCTGCACAGTACAGAGAAGAAATAGACGCAAAAGCGGCTAGAGAAGCGGCGGCGGCAGTAGCGGCAGAAGAAAAAAGACAATTTGACATAGAGACAATACTTGAACAACAAAAACAACAGTTTGAAGTTAGTAAATTTGAAGATGAATTAGATATTAAAAAGAAAAATCTTTTAGTAAGTGAAAGTCTACGAGATATAAAGCAACAAGAAGTAGATAATGCTCTATATAATCAAAACCAAAATAGAATTATTGAAAATAAAAAAATAAATAACCAAGCTGACCAATTTGCTAAAAAACATGGATTAAATGTAAGTATATTTGAATTAGATGAAGAAAAATTTGCACAAGCTAAAAAAGAATTTATGGAAACTCATAATTTAGATGAAAAAGAATATGAGCAAAATAAAAAAGAATTTGATGAAACAATTAAGTTTAATTACAAAGAACTTGAATTAGAAAAAGCTATAGCTTTACTAGAAGCAGAAGAAGGAACTGTAAATTATTCGGGAACTAAATTAACTGATACTATAAGCATATCTTTTAAAGGGGAAACAGAAAAAGAAAGATTGTTTAATTCTTTATCTGAATTTAATAATTTAACTAACGCACAAATTGCTTTACTTACTCCAGAAGCTCAACTTGAATTAAAAACTGATATTCATCAAGCATTAACACAATTAAAAGATTTATCTTATGATGAAACTAATAAAAAATGGAAAGATTTTACAACAGATTATAGTAATTTACTTAGTTTAGATTTAGTTCAAAAACCTCTTGAAGATGTTATGAATGAAATTAAATCACAAGCATCTGATAATTTAAAAGAAGAGGGTATAGACAATGACAGCATAGCTTTAGAAAATGAAAATGGTTTTATAAAAGGAACAAAAATTTCTTATAAGGAATGGGCAAATAAAGCAGGGTTTGAAACTCAAGAACAATTATTAGCTAGTGTTAATTCTTTAATAACACATAATAATGAATTAACAAGTTACAGTGGAGAGTTATCACCTTTTAGAAGTATAGAATCATTATATCTTATGATGAAAAATGAAGGTATAAATTTTAAGATGCTACAACTTGCACCAGAATTAGATTATTTACAAGAAGCAAAAATGGATGCTAGTATAGGTAGTTCTTATTATAAAAATTTAATTTTAAAAGCAGAAGAATTAGGTATTATAGGTACAAATGGCGAAAGAATAGAAGAATTATATAATTTTATTTATAAAATACAGCCAGAAGCTGAAGTTATACAAATAGGTGGTAGTATAACAACTGCTCTTAATCCTAAAGAAGCAGGAAAAGATGTAGACACAAAAGCATCATATGACCAATATCAAGCGGCTTCTACAGCCATACGAACTATAGATGAAATGATTATTAGACTTAATAGTTTAGAAAGTGAAGACTTATTTGGTTTACCTATGACAGCCGCCTCTTTATTTGAAAAAGCAAAAGGTTCTGCTAATGGATTAAGTATACTTATTAATAAAGTAACGAATGATGATTCTATGTTTACTGCGGCAGGTAAAGAAAGAATGTTAGAAGGATTAAACAACATAAATACAACAATCCAAGACCCAGATTCAATAACACAAGAACTAGCAGAAGAACAAGCTAAAATACAATACTTAAAATTTTCTTTAGCTTATCAAATGTCTATGGCATTACAAGGTGGCTCTGGTGGTAGAACTATATCAGACCAAGACGTTGATAACATGCTACGAGCTTTAAACATGGATGGTATCTTACAAGATGCTGACCAAGTACAAGCTTCTTTACAAACAATTCGTTCTTTTATGAGTGGTATTGCAAGTAAAACTTTATACATGTCAAAAAATAATATGAAAGGGTATAGAACATCTTCTCATGTTATAGGTCTTATGGATGCTATGAATTTATCTAGTTTAAGTAAATTAGCTAACGAAATGGAAGAAAAAATTTATATGAATAGTGCCGAATTAATGACATCAACTTCAGCACAATCTATAGGAATAACTAATTGGGATGATAATCCTCGTACTAATATAGGTGGAACAATGTCTCCTACTTTTACGGTTTTTGTTAAAGATATTGATGGTGTAAAATATCCTTATGTTAGTATTTTAGGTAAAGGTTCATATTTTTTAACACAGGAAATGTTTGATAACTACAAAAATTCTAAAGCAGGAAAAAATTCAGATATGATAAGAGCTTTAGGTGATAATTTTAAGGTATCAACATCATTTCCAGAAAACGAAAACGATATAACTGGCAAACAAAAAATACAAATAATAGGACAATAGTATATGGGCATTAACAACCAAGAAGCAGAAGCACTATTTGGTTCACCAATAGACGTAGAACAAGGTTTTACTGAGGAAACTAAACAAGAAGAATCTAATGTTATTCCTAATGAATTACAATATTACTTTACTGATGATGTAATAGCAAAAGAACAGAGCGTGTTTCGTGAAAATAATCCTACTCCTATTGGATGGGAAGACGGCGTTAAACCTATTTATATAAATANAGANTTACCATTAGCCGAACAATATCTACAACTTTGGCAATATCGTACTAATCCTCCAGAAAATTTTACAGAAAGTCAAGACCCAGAAAAAGCTCATGAATTATTTAAAAATGAAAGAAANTANTATGAGTATGANGGNCAAGAAGTAATAGTACCAGAAGATGAATGGAAGATTACTAGACAATTAAAAAATTTAACTACCAGTGTGATACATCCTATTTTTGGATTTGATAAAGAACGAGAATACGAATTTTCACAAGAGTTAGTAAAATTAGGATTAGACGAACAAGCACAAAAAAATCTATTTGAAGCAACAAAAAATTTATCCCATGTACAATTTCCAGAAGAAGGGGATGTATCTTTAATACAGCAAATGGAAAACATAGCCGCTAACTTATACGATTTCTTTCCAGACATTACAGGTTTAGCAATATGGGGATATCAAAAAACACAAACAGAAAAAGCTGACCTACAAGCTTTTGAAGAAGGTGAAATAAGTTATGAAGAGTACACTCAACAAGAGCATATAGCCGCCGCAGAAAATTTAGCAAGAACTAGATATTGGGATAAACTTAGAAGTGAAGTACCTTTTTTAGCACCTTGGAAAGAGTTATATAAAAATATGATATTTCAAGCTACTGAAGATTACTTAGGTAAAGGTCAAGGTATAGAATTAGATGATAAACAAATAGAAGCAATACTAAAAGAAGGCCCTTACGTTTATCAAGTAGCACGAATTGCNTCTGAAGCTTTACCTTATGTAGTTGCAATTGAAGGAACTTTAATAAAAGGTTTTGGTATGATTCGTGGAAGTAAAGCTTATGATGATGCATTAGAATATGTAGCTAAAAATACTTATAAGCATGGTTCACCTTATGAAGCTATTGTTGCATACATGGAACGAGACGCTATTAAAAAATTATGGATAGATACTCCTAAAGGTAAGAGTTTTATAAATGGTGTTGTAAAACGATATGATAAAGTTAATAAAAAAATGACTATCATAGAAAAATCTGCAATAGAAAAACAAATAGCAACAATAGAAAAACAAATTATTCAAGCAGATAAAACTAACGACATAGCAAAATTAAGAACCTTATCAAAACAAAAAGAAATGCTTATAACTACCCACGCAGGATTAAAAGTTAATTTTTTAAGTAACTACACAAAAAGTGTTATAAGAAACGAAGCATACGCTTCTGCGGCAGGGGGTGCATGCTACAGTGTAACCGGAAGTGATGGACTTGCGTTAGCATGTGAATTAGGTGGTGCAATACTAGAACCTAACATTCATAGTTCTGTTATGAATCTAAAAAATGGAATAATATTTCGTACTGCTCAAATGTTAGATGGTCTTAACTCTATAAATTTAGTTTCCGATAATGTAAAACTTTGGTCAGATAAAAANTTAAAAGCTAAATTTTTTACAGGTAATGTNGAAGATTTAATGATTAGAGATAAAACTACGGGAAACATGAGAGCGTTAACAGTAAAAGAAATTGGTAGCTTGCGTGTATTTGCAGATGCTTTTGCGGCTATACCCGTAAACGATAGAATTAAAATTATAGCACGAATGGAAAAGGCTGAGAGTGCTATGAAAGAATTAAAAAAATTCCTTCCAGAAGAACAGCACAAAAATTTAAATATGACTATAGCAGAAATGACTGGTTTGTCTGTATTAAATGCTCTTGATGAATTAACAAAAATTAATATGAAGGTAACAAATATAAAACCTACTGATTTAATTGAAGCTAATCAAAATTTAAATCAATCAATTGCTTTAATAGAATCTATTGATGGTAGAGTAAAAGCTTTATTAGGTAGTACAGATAATCCTAGTGATGAACTATTAGCTTTTGCTAAAAAAATAGAACAATCAAATTTTCAATTAAGAGAAGATTTAATTATTAGAGAAGAAGGTCTTAAAGAAATATTAAACATATATGGGGATAGTTTACACGGGGGAAATATTTTAGATAATATAGATATAAAATCTACTAATTATCTAGAGAAAGTAAGAATGCTTGAAGAGTTTGCTCAAAATGCTAGAAGCCCAGATTTAAGATTACTTGCTGAAGAACAGCTAGGAAAAGTGACTGATGTAGCTATAAGACACTGGGAAAATGTAGTAAAAGATTTAAATGGAATATCTGGTAATTACACAGGGGGTTTTACTCTTCAAGATTATATGGTATCAGAATTTTATGATACATTAAAATTAAACTATCGTTTTGATGTGACACAAGCGTATAAAGAAGTAGATAAATTATCAGAGGGCGTACTAATTGATGTAACAGATTCTTACAAACAAATCTCTGATTTAATTGAAAAAAATGCTAGTGATAGAATAGGTAACTTAACGACTAAATTACCTCCGGGAACCTTTAACACTAAAATGATGAATATTTTAGAAGATGGTGCTAACTCATCATTAAACAAATATTTAATGGATAACGACAATGCAAGAGTAGCATTTGCTCAGTTTATAGATAGTGCACCAGAAAAAAGTGAAACAATGGTACAAGCAATAGAAGCTCTTGTACAAAAAAATCAATTTAATGCTACAGATTTAAATACTATATTCAACGGTCTTGCTGATACTCTAGCTAAAACAGAAAAGTATAGAACAATTGGTGTTGAGGGTATAACTAAATTAGATATATACCAAGCATTAAGAGATGGTGGTGTAGATATAGCTATTAATCTTAAACCAAGCCAAGCAATGGATTTACGTTCTGCTCTTTCAACGCTAAAGTCAAAAGCATTTCAAGCAAATAATAAAGTACAAAGTTTAAACTATGATAGTATGATGGATAATATCCAACAATCTATAGTTGATAACTTACCTACTCAAGAAGCAAAAAATGCTTATCAAGATGCATTAATTTTATCTAGAGATTGGCATGTAAGATTTGATGATAATCCTAATTCTATGTTGTTTAGTTGGGGTGTAGTAACTGCACCACTGAGTGTAAAAGTAACAGAAAATTTACAAGATGGAACACAAATAGTTAGTAAAAAAATTCCCGATAATGCTAACTCAAAAAAAATAAAACACGATTTAAAAATTACACATAAAGATTTTAATGTTCCTAATTTTAAACATAAATTATCAAAAGGTGAATTTATTAACTGGGGCAAAGTATTAAGTGACCCTGCTTACGCTGAAAAGTGGATGCGTGATGTTGTAGAACCTTTAATTGGTAGACCAATTCGTGAAGGAGATAAAATTTTACCGAATCAAACGCACATACTTGATTTAACTGATAAAGATGTATTCCAACGAGCACAAGTATTTAAAAAATTATTAGAACAAGAGTTAGGTTCTTACCTAAGTTTAACTAAAACTGGTCAAGCACTTATGAATCTCACAGATAAAAATAAAATACTGCAAATGGCTAGAGATAAAAAAATTGTTTTACCTAATAAAATAGATATTAACAATGAAATTGATAGAGTGTTTCAAATAACAGATGATTTTAATTTGTTAAACGTAAATAAAATTACCGATATTAATCTTGGAATTGAAACAGCTAGTGCTTTAAATCCTATAATTAGAGAGTACGGACAAAAAATAACAAAAGAAATAAAAAACGATATAGAAAAATCTCGTAAAATAGTACAAGAAAAACTTCGTAAAATTAAATTTAATACAGAAAAATTAAGTGATGCCGCAATAGTATCAAGATACGGAGCAAACTTAGCTGACCCTCAACAGTTTTATAAAGCTGTTATTGAAGGTGGAAACATGGCAAGATTTAATGCGATGAGAACTTCTTTAACAGAGGGTACAACAGCAGTAATGACAAAAGATGAGTTTGATGATGTTGCTAGAACACTATATCAACAATGGTATATGAATTTTAGTAAAATAAGAGTTCTTGATTCTAGTAAAATGCAAATAGATATAGTTAGCAAAGTTGATGAAGCAGTAGGAGCTATTCAAAAAGGAAAACAAGCAATAGCAGAAAGCACAGGAAAAGTTAGAAATGTTTATCAAACTAATTTAGGATTAGCATTAGAAGAATTTGATAAAAGCCAAGAAGTTTTATATTATTTATTTGGTAAAGAAGGTGTTGATGCAACAAGAGAAGTACTACAAGTAATGGCGGCAAAAGCATCTGTTAATGTTGACCAAGTTAACTTACAGAATATGCCAAAACCTTTATCAGTTGAAAGTTGGATAAGTAGAATTTATTCTATAAACAGAGGAGTTATATCTCCTCGTTATGTTTTAACTGAAGCGGCTTTACAAAAATATAGAGTAGGTAAAACTGATATGATTATTGATTTACTTAGTCAGCCAGAAGCGGCAAAAATAATTAAAAGTTTAATTACAGATGGTTTAGCAAAAAGTCCTTACTTAGATGTACGTTTACAAAAATTCTTTAAAGCCAATACTGTTAATGCAATATTACTTAATGAGTTCCTAAGTGATGGTGGAGTATTAGACCCCGGAACTGAGGATAGCCTATTAGGAATTGATAGCACACTAGGTAAAGCTTTTAGAGCACCTTTTCAAGTAGAACAAAGATTATAAATGATTAAGATATGGTTCATGCTAGTATTAGTATCTATGCCAAACGCACCCTCTGTTAAATATAATGGATTTATATATCCAAGTGAAGAAGAATGCCAAGTAGCTAGATATGAATTACATGAAGCATATAATGAAAAGTCCACAGAGTATAAAGAAACAACAATAATAGATTCCTACTGTGTTGAATTTGATAGTTTTCCAATAGCAGGATTAAATAAAACGGGAGTTTAGTATGGCTGACAACTGGGATAAAGAAAAGACAATGATAGCGGAACTTAAAACAGACGTTAAATATATTAGAGAAGATATAAATATAATGCAAAAACAAATAAGAGATTTAAGCACTTCTGCACATATGGGTATAGGAGGGCTTAAAGTGGCACTATTTATTGGTGCTATATTAGGTGGGTTGTACACATTTATGAAATTTTTAAAATAGGAGAAACAATGAATAAAATAAAAGATATGTGGAATGACTTGAGCAAGAAAGGCAAAATATTTGCCGGTGCTTTAGCGGTCATTCTTTTAGTGATTATATACAGTTATATATTTTAAATAAATAGGAGATTATAAGATGTTAGGTGGGTTACCAGTAGAAATGATTACAATGCTAGGTTCTAGTGTTCTAGGTGGAGTAATGTCTATCTGGGGTCAAAGTATTAAAGCAAAACAAGCACAACAAAAAATGCTACTTGCTAGGGGAAAATTTCAAATGGATGAAATTGACAAAGCAAGACGTTATGAAAATACAGGTTTTCAGTGGACTAGAAGAATTATAGCACTAACTGCTGTATTCTTTATTATTGGATGGCCTAAAATAGTACCTGTATTTTTTGATACAAGTGTTTATTTAACTTGGACTGAATTTACTAGAGGATTTTTATTCTTAATAGAACAAAAAGAAATTACTATGGATAAAGAATTTTTTGGTGTAGTTATTACACCTCTAGATACCCACCTAATGTCTGCAATTATTGGACTATATTTTGGGGGAAGTCTAGTTAAAAAATAATGAAAATATCAGATAATACAAGTGTAAGTATGCCTATGAGAAATCTTCTCAGCATACTAGGAGCTACAGCTTTGGGTGTGTGGGCCTACTTCGGCGTAATTGAAAGGCTAAATAATATTGAGACCCAAGGTAAGTTAATGTTATCTGATGTTGAAAAAAACACGGAATTCCGTATAAAATGGCCTCGTGGTGAAATGGGCTCCCTACCCGCTGACGCTCAGCAGGACATGCTAATTGAGTTCATGGCAACTCAAATTGAGGCTATGCAAGAAGAAATGGAAGGTATGATGAGTAACACCGTAAATATAAAAAGAGCACAACAGGATATAGAAAAATTAATTTCGGATACAGAAAAGCTCGAAGACAAAGTGAGGGCAAATGGAAGTCATTAGTGTGATACTTATGTTTGTTTTTGGTAATATGAATGACCAAGCAACTCAAATGACACAATATATTCCTATGAAATCATTATCTTCTTGTATGAAAGAAGTAAGATTACTTAAAAAGAAAAACACAGGATATGATAAAGATGCTTTTTGTGGGCCGGGTATTGTACATATAGAAGATGGTGAAGTAATTGCTCTATATAATGAAATACCAGAAGGTGCTATAATGGTTAAAAAAGATATAGATAAAAAAGCATTTGAAAGGTGGACTTTAAAAGCAAAAGAAAAGTGGAATAAAAATTAATGAAAGACACTTTAGTATTAGCATTTGTATTAAGTTTTTTAGTAGTAATTAGTTTACCAGTATGGGGAGATTCTACAAATGATACAAATTCTCAAACTAATTCATCTGGCAGTAATACCCAAATTACAGGCGGATATACATCAACAACAACAAACAATAATGATGGGCAAACAAACACAACAACAAATACAACAACCAATAACAGCACTACAAATGGGTCAGATGTACCAGTCAATTCAGCTAACGCCCCATCATTTTCTGCAATGTCTCAAGACGTATGTAGCACTGGTATTAGTGGTTCCGTTTCTACTTTGGGTTTTGGCGTATCTGGTGGCAAACATGTCCGGGATTTAAATTGCGAGCGTATAAAATTAAGTAAGGTACTTTTTGATTATGGAATGAAAGTAGCGGCTGTGTCAATTTTGTGTCAAGATGAACGAGTTTTTTCTGCAATGGCTCATGCCGGAACTCCTTGTCCTTTTGAAGGAAAGATAGGAAAAGAGGCATTAGAACAGTGGAATAAGTATGATATTGAAAGACCAGATTATGATTCTTATGTGTCAAAATTAAACAATCGTTCTAAAATTGATGAAGAATTAGCGGAGATAGCAAGACAAGAAGAAGCAGAAAGATTAAGATTAGAAAAAGAAGCTTTAGCTAAAAAAATAGCAGAAGAAAAAGCTAAGCTTGAAACACTAAAAGCACAAGAAGAATTAGATAATATTGTAGATACTATTATTGAAACAGATTTAGAAACAAACCAAACAAGAATAATTAATGTTCACAAATGATAAAGAGTGCAACATTATGGATGGTTAGGATATATATTATATGGTCAGTTTGTTTAGATATAAGTATAATTGGAGGTCTTTTTTATTACTTCTTTGTGCGTTAGCAATATCTTTTAAGTCTTTTGGAGAAACAGTAACTACAGGAAATTTATTACCTAATGCAGGTGATGGTGTAGATTGGAACTCTAATAGTACAGACCAAATTAATTCTGCTAATTCATCTGGGTATGTTACTAATGGCTCTACTGTTAATGGTTTTGATATTACTTGTACTAATCAATCTAATTGCGGATATAAATATAGTGTAGGTGGTGATTTTGAAGTAACAGGTACAGCAACAGTTACTGCGGATAACATAGCATTAACAAATAACTCTATAAATCAATCAATGCTAGATAATGGAGTTACACTAAATAGTTACGTTGATGTAGCAAACTGTGAAAGCACACAAGGTAATTGTGAATCTAAAGGTGGTAACAATGATTCTCATACTGTAACTATTGTATTAAAAGATTCTAGTGGTAATGTTTTATCTACTACAACACAAACTAGAACAGAAGTTACTGGATTTCAAGGTAATTGTAATGGATATCCGGGTACAACTACTACAGGTATAACTACAGCGTGTGGTCAATACAATGATAGAATTATTTATTTAGGTGTAGGCTCCAATAAGGTAGATTGGTCTTGGGAAGGAACTGATAGTAACTACACTAATCAATCTAGACAAGGGCCAAACTTGTTAGGTGCAAAGATGACAATGACCTACAATAGCACCGAATATAACCCTATTGATGATGAAGTAATAGAAGATATTGAAGACATTGTAGAAAATATTCCAGAAGATTTTGATTGGGATACAGATGATTTATACTTTGAAGAAGAATATATAATTATAGAAGATGAATTTACATTTGATGAAATTTACTTTGAAGATATAGAAACAATCTATATAGAAGAGTTACCTCCAATAATGGAAGAGTTTGATATGGAGGGTTTTGAAGAAATACCAGAGATAGAAGAGGTATTTTTTGAAAACGATTTTACAATGGAACCTCCACCAATGATGGTAGAGGAAGTATTTACAGAAGAATTTGAGGAGGATTTTACTGAATTTTTAGAAGAAACTGGCATGGAGGAAGAGTTCATGGAGTTTCTTGAAGACGAAGGCATTACGGCCGAAGAGTTTTTTGAAGAGATAACTGAGGAGGAGTTCAATGATGAACTTACTGAGGAATCTTTTGAAGAGTTTGAGGAACCNATGGAAGAAGTCGCAACAAACGAAGATAGCGTACCAGAGGTTATTGAAGATGAAAAAGAAACAATGGAGGAACCTACTGCATCTGAGTCAGAATCAGTTGAAGAAGAGTCAACAGAGATAGCAAAGAATGAACCCNCAAATGATGAGCCACAACAAGAATCAGAAGAAGAAAAATCCAATAGCGAAGGAACTGAGGAGTCCGAAGTACAGCCAGAAGATAGTGAAGAGCAAGACGGTGTACAACAGGAAGACGGAGAAAAAGTGGACACCAAAGACGGGGTTATTACAGATGTTGCAAAGGTAGAAAGCAAATTTAAAAAGAATTTAAAAGTTATAGTAAAACAAATAGCAAAAATAACAAAAGAAACAACTCAAAACTTAACAAAAGAGGATTTATTTTTTAAAGGAAATGACCTTGATGCGTATAAACAAATAGCATTTTATACAGCAAAGGAAGTGTATGAAAATACAAATATGGGTTTATTTTTACAAATAGATTTATCTCCTTATACAGGAGATATTTATGTAGGTACTAATTTAAATGCCTACAAAGAAAATGACCCTATTGAAATTAATAGAGTTAAATTAATTAATATAACAAAAGCTAAAAACAAATTGTTAGCTGAATTGGAGGCATTAAAACAATGAAAATAATGGATAAATTAAGTACATACGCCGCATTATTGGGCGTTATTGGGGCAATTGGTGGGGGCTTTTACACTTGGGGTCAGTTTAATTCACGATTAGATGCAATAGAAGCAACACCATCTGTTGACTTATCACCATTAGTAGCCAAAGATAAAGAATTAGCTAACAAAATAGATGAAGCATTATTATATGCTAACGAATACAAAGTAGATTTAATTGATAGAATTAAAAAGGTAGATGATAAAATTGTACCTGTAAATCTAACAAAAGTGTTTGCGGAAATAGGCAAAGTTAGAGAGCAAATTGCTATGTTACCAGAACCTGAAAATCTACAGCCTATTCTTGATTCATTACAAGCATTAGAAGAATATGGTTGGGAACTTGAAGAAGATATTGAAGAGTTAAGCAAACAAGTTGCAATCGTATCAAAAGAAAATGAGTTACAAAATGTACTCATAGAAGAAATAAAACTAAAAGGAAACAACCCATTATCTCCCTAATTTTTTTATGAAATTTTAGGTGTAAACTAGTAAGTCATTTTCTGTATGTCTTGTAACATAACAGTAAAGACTTCATCAGAATACTTTATCATAGATTCTATGGCAGGAGTATTTTCATAAGATGGGTTCCACTTATCCATAGCCTCTGTAAATTCGTTTGCAGGGGCTATTTTTTTTTCTAGGACTATCAATCCTTCAGTAGTTAATTTTAATTTAAAGCTAGCAAGAGTACTTGAGTTTTTGTCCATATATCATTTCTTGGTATCTCCCCTGTTAACATATTTCTTATTAAATTGGTAATAGCTTAATTCTTTTACATCCTTTCTAAATTCAGCTACTTGTTCTTTTTCTTTCTTTCTTATTTCTTCAAATTGTTCTTCTTCAGTAGGAAAAAATATTGCTTCATTTGTCTGTACTTCTTTTGTTTTCTCAATAGGCTGTTTAGGTGGCTCTAAAGCTATTCCTTTTTCTACTATTTCAAAAAATTTTTTATGACTATGATATATTTTTCCTTCATTTTCTAAAGTTATTTCCCAATCATTATCAGCAATATCATCTAGTTTTCGTATTCTAACTATTTTCATTTCTTTTCCTTAAAACGTATTTCACCTGCTATAGCACCATATGCCGCCATATCAATATATGTATCTTTACTTGTAGCACCTAATTTAGTTCTAGCAATTTTTAATAAACACATCATAATAGCTACATTTTCAGCAGTTATAGGATAGCCTAAGTAAGCACTCCAAAGATTAGCTATATTTCTGTGATTTTGTGTTTTATCACCATAGTCTTTTTGACGTTGACCACCAACTAATTTAACTGCTTCTTCTAAAAAATCTTTTGTGTTACTCATTTTTTTTTCTTCTTAAATTTTCTACCTACAAAAAACACTATAGTATTTATGCAAGTATTTATTGTTACCATAATTAAAATCCACCATTGCCAAAATTCAACTGTCATACCTTTATTAAATCATTCATAGGAACTAAATATCCTTTTGATGTTAGATTATCACCACCCAAAACTACCCTGTAATCTTTACTAACTAATTTTTTTAATCTAGTCAAAGGAATATGTATAGAAAATAAATGTCTATCTCCTTTACTAACTATTTTAAATATCCATGTATCTGATTTACTAGTAAGAATACCACTATTTTTACCTCTAGATTGAAATTCTACATAAACATTACCTGTTTTATGTGCCATCCTATCTGTTTTTAACTCAAAATTTTCCATAGATTTCATCACAAGCTTTTCATGTTTCTTACCATATGATAAATCTTTATTAAATTTAGTTATAGAAAAATCACTTTCTTTTAGTTTTTTAATATTATTAGATTTATTTTCTGCTACTATACTCAATTTAATTTTCCTAGTTTAACTTTTTCTATGTTATCTGATATCATATCTGATGTTACATCTTGACCTTTAGCTTCTAATTCAACCATCTTATCCATTACAGCCATTTGACCTTTTTGTACTACACCATCTAAATCCGTATCAATAATATCCATAAGACCTTTTAAAACAAAAAAAGCTGANGGTATAGGTTTTTTAGGGTCAGTAGTATCATATGCAGTTACATCAAATGCTTGTCCATCTTCTGACGGTGTCATTACAAGATAAAATTTATTAGGTAATAAAGACATCTTTTCTGTTTCTAATTCCATACTATTTATAACCATTCTTGGGGTATCCTTTTTTCTGCCCAGAGTATTTTATGTCTATCGCACCATGCACCATAAGTTGTTTTACTGGATTTGTTAAGTTTATTATTAGCATTTACAAATAAAAATCTAATATCAATATCTGGATTTTGTTCTCTAACAAGTAAATGTTTTTTTCTATCTGATGAATCAAAAAATCCTTTTGTTTCTATGTATATATCTTGTTTAGTAAGGTAAAAATCGGGAGTGTATCGTTTAATCTTGGGTTGGTATTCAAGGTAAAACTTTTCGTAGTCGTATTTAACATTATTTTTTATCAACCAATGAGCAAAACCTCTTTCAAATTCAGACCTAAANCCTTTACGCAANGTCATATAAGCGTTTTCATTTTAAATTTGTTTGTTAAATCAATGTTATTAACAAATACAGTAGCTAACATAGGTGCATGTTTTTCTAATTCTATTATTGCTTCATTAATTTCTATAGTAGGTAGAATAGCTAATTTACCTTGTTTAATTCGTAAATGTAATGCATTAAAATGATTATGTATTGTTCTAGTTTTTCTAGGCACATTATCTTCTCTATAATACCCATTTCTACCTATTGTTTCTCTCATTATAAGAGGATGACAATTTTCTGTACTCCTCATAAATTCTCGCATTTCTCCTCCACCTTCTCTTAACTCATTTTCTGTATATACCCAAACTGCATCTTTGTTTGTTAATATATCATCTTTACGAAAAGGACTTGATAACCATAGTACGTTCATATATTTTTTACCTCCGTATTTTTTAATTTGTTATACCAAACAAAAGGTTTAGATTTAGCTTTAGATGTAACTTTTTCATGTAATACAGCTTTAGGCCAACAATGTTTTCTAAACTCACAGTAACCACAAATACTTTCTAATGTTGTGTTTCCCGTAGGTATTCTTATACCTTTTTGTTTACCAGATTTAGGTACATAAGTTTCTTCTATTTCTGTAAATAACTTTTCAAATTTAGTTTTAGAATTAAGCACTTTAATTGTTTCATTAGCTTGTTCTAACATATTTTTTCTATCTTCTTGTTGGTCTTCTGGAGCCTCACATATAGCAAATTCTCCTGTAACTTTATTTATAGCTATCCAACCACCAAAAGGTGAGTTATCAGCCTCACTATACATATGCCCTTGCATGATATAACCAAAAGAATCATTTTCTTTTATTTTATTGTAGCTACCATATTCACCAAACTTACCAAGAAAACTGGCAGGACTTGCAGATTTTATATCCCAAACTCTTCCATCTATTTTAACATCGTAAGTACCTTTTAATTCTATATTTCCTATTTTCAACGACACAGGTTCTTGTAATTTTTCTATGTTTACACCCGCACCTCTCATAACTGCTATAGCAACTGCTTCTAACAAATCACCTATTAAAAACTTTATTATTGTATTATATTGAAATTCTTTTTTAACACCTTTTTTTTCTAATTGCTGTTGACACAAAGGTTTTCCTAGACCAGACATACGAATACGCCAATCCATTTGTTCATTAAATTGTTTTTCTAATGCTTTACCACATGATTCTTTAAACTCTTTAATAATAGCAGGGGAAAGCGGTTTAGACTTTCCCCCAACTGCGTCATAGAGAAAATTCTCTATTAGAGTAGATAACATACTGCTATTCGTCTAACTCAATAGCTAGGGAGTGGTCGCCATCTTTAGTTTGTTGTTTAACAGCAGTTCTATGTTTCTCCATAACGCCTTCATTTACGGACTTTGTTACAGCCGCAAATTCTTTTAATAAAACAGTGTCTTGGTCAGACATTGCCACTGATTCTCCAATCTTAATATCCATAGCAAAAAAAGTATTACCACCTGTCTTTTGCTTTTTAGTAGATAATAAAAGAGTGTTTCTTATCATTGGTTTCTTTTGAGTAGCTAAAGATTTAAGGGCTGTAGCCACGGGTATGTAATTAACCCCTTTAGCATAAAGAACACAAGGAATTTGTTTTAAACTAACATCCTTTCCATCAGATTTCTTACCTTCCATATCTGCAACCCCATATAATACTTGATTACATTTTATAGAACTTTGAATTATTTTTTGTGGGTCAGTATCTGGTAAGTCTTTTAACTCTTCCCTAGATAACTTTCCACACTTATAACCACCACTAGAATCTGGAAATTGGTCTCCTAAAGATGGTCTCTGTACACTAGATGTAAAGACTTCTTCATTGTTATCCCAATAGCTGTAAGCAAACAGCCTAGCAAAAGGCCTAAAGGTTGCAGTTTTAGCGTATACACTATCTCCGTCAACTTTTAAAGAGTAATGACCCCTAGGTAAAGGGTTTTCATTTTCATCTTCTGTTTGGTAATTAATAGATAGTCTAGATAAAACTGAACCCTCTTGGCTAGTATTATCTAACTGTCCTGTTAGTTTCATTAATTCTGCATCACTTAAAGAATTTAAATCATTCGGTATAGCAATAGCATTAGTTTGTGTATTATTTTCAATCATCGGAATTATATACCTCCTTCATATTTAGCCAATCATTACCTATTTTTAATTCGATTCCTATTGGCATCGTATATTTGAAACCATACCGCCTTTCACATTCATCTGATATAGACAGCATAGCCTCCTTTAAAGTTTCGATAGCTTGTTTATCTTCGTCTGGATACACATCCAAAACGATACTATCATGTACTGTGTTACACACTATAGACTTTAATTCGTTTTTTGTCAATAGTTTATTTAAATTAATTAGTGCAAGTGGCAACAAATCTGCTGTCGCAAATCCCTGTACAGGATAATTCTTAATAGCAGTAGAATTTGTTACACTCCCACTGCGTAATCTTTCAACATTAGGGAAGAAATATTGTCTTCCACTAGGTAATCTTATCTTATTTGACATAAGTGCTTCATTTTGTAATTCAGTATGCCACCTAGTTATTCCTAAATACTTATTTTTAAAAGCACGGTAGTATTGCATCTGTTTTGGAGTACCTAAGATACCCCCATATAACGGTTTAAAAGTATCTGACTTAGCTTTTTGTCGTGATACTCCAAGTATCTTTGCAGTATAACTATGAACATCAACTTTGTTTTTTATGTCTTTTAAAACTTGTTCGTCTTTAGCTAAAAATCCTGCAACTCTAAATTCTAATTGTGAATAATCACCTTCTAGTATCTTCCCACCTTCCCACCTAGATGTAACACATTCTCTAACAGGAAAAGTATTACCTCTAGGCATGTTTTGGAAGTTAGGATTACGAGAAGATAGTCTGCCAGTGCTTGTAACACATTGCATAAATTGTGGATGTACCATCCCATCTTTACTAATAGCTTTTTGCATACCCTCAACAAAAGTTCTTAAATAAGTTCGTATAGCAGAATAGCGTACATACCTTTTTAAAAATTCGTGTTCTACACCTTTTGTCGTTGATAAATAACTTTCTAAAATTACTTTGTCAGTTTTAAATCCCATAGCAGAACAATCAATAACATTTCTAGGTTTTAATCTTAATCCTGCTCTTTCATTTGTATTTTTAAATATTAAACCTTTTGTACCACAAGTTTTACAATGTCGTTTTACATTACTTGGTGTACCATCTTTTTTCATGTAAGTGTATTTACCAGTTCCTTCACAATTATGACATATAGTTCCATGTGTTTTAAACTCTGGTCTTGCTAAAGAATTTATTTCTATATAAAAATCATTCATGTTAGCAAAGTTAGTTCTTCTTTTAGGTTTTTTTGTATTTCCTCTTTCTTCATAACCAATATTAAATCTTGTTGCCCACATTTTTTTGTCAGTAACTTGCATAGAATAAAAAAGTATAGACCTATCCTCTGGTGAATCTAAATTTATAGGAGTGTCGCCCATAAATATTTTTACTTTTTCATTTAAATATTTTTGTAAGTCTACTAATTCTTTTTCAAACTTAACTTGTATGTTATTTAAAATGTTAGTATTAATATGCAAACCATTCATTTCAATGTTAGCTAAAACTTTTGTTAGTTCCATAGACATTTGTATTGTTGGTACAATGCTAGTTGTCATATAAATCTCCCCAATTCATTTTTAGTTTACTTAACTGTGCCATGGCTAGTTGATAAGTACTTTCAACATCTTGTTTACCATATTCATACACTATTGTCCAAGGTATTCTTTCATAGGATACTTTATTCTTCATAAATGGTTGAATTAGTTCACTTTTTTTAAGTGCAACACCCTTTCTTTTACAACAATCCTCTAATGAAAATCCCCACTTAATACCCCTTGCCATAATATATTCCATAACCATAGTGTCATGTAATTTTTTGTCGTAAGTAAAACCACATTGTACTAACCAACTAAAATCAAATTTTATGTTATGTCCTATAAGTACATCAGTTTTATCTAAAACATTTTGTAAAATTTTTTGTGCATTAGGTGTTGGAGGTTCGTCTCTATGATAAAAACATAAATACTCAACTGGATTATCATCAATCTTATAACCAACAGAAACTAAATTGTTTCCGTTAAATGGACTAGATGTTATTTTATTTTCGTCATCAACATCAAATGTTGTTTCTACATCAACTGTCGTTATCACTTTCAAAAACTCCCCTCTGTATACTTATTCTTGCATGTCTTGAACCATGCCAACCATTTAATTTATTTTTACTTACTGTTATACAACGATAAGGGTCTGATAAATCATTATTGTCAGCACCTCTTCCTATACCTAAAATTAAATCTGCTTCTCCCGCTTTACCTGTTCGTGAATTATCTAACATAGAATAATCTATTATTGATTTACCTTCTGCCTCATAACTTGCTTGTGAAACAGCCCACATTAAACATTCATGTCGTTTTGCTATTTCTCTTGCTCTCACATAAACATCTTTTAATTTTTCATCTGTTCTATTGTAATTACCACTTATATGTACTTTGTCAAGTTGGTCTATAAACATAACATCGGGTTTATAAATTCTTGCATATTCATTTATCTCATCAATGTGTGTACCTACACTATCAAAAACTGTTAACAAAGGTTTTATTTTTGTTAAGTATTCTTCTTTGTAATTTTCTAAATTGTCAGCAATATGTTCTTTTGTTTGATTAAAATAAGATTGTACTATTCTAAGTTTAATTCTAACTGCGGGTTCTTCGTTAGCCCAGTATGTCACTTTCTTTCCTTGTTGTATGTAACCAGATGCATTAAAACTAGAAAATGTCGTCTTACCTATCTCTGGTCTAGCAAATAAAATAACAAAATGTCCTCGTTCTAAAGCGGGAACATTGTCAGCTAATGTCAATAGTCTATGCTTAAACTCTCCACTATTACCATTTAATGTAAATAATTCTTCTAAATCTTCTTGTACTAAATGATAAGTTTCACTACCTACCATGTTTTGTTCATCCAACATTTCTACTAATCTTCGTAGACTACTTATGTCTTTGTCAGCACCAGTATAAATGTCAACCGCTTTTTCNCCTATTTCTTTTGCTTGTTGTCTAGCCCAAAAGTTTTTTATAGCGTCAAAATTTAGTTCCGATATAGAACTATTTTCATCTAATTCATCTATTCTATCTACTATATTCTGCCTTGTAGCCTTTGGTACTGCGGGATATAAGTCAGCATACATGACCTTTAATTCTCGCAGATTTAATACTTTTTCTGGATATTTGTCATGTATTTTCTCTATTANGGTGTATACCATACCGTATTCGTGATTAAACATGTCAACATCAATAAATCTACGAATTTTGTTGTAGTGTTCGTAATTTAGACAAATAGATAAGATTTCAGTATGTATCATTCATCCAACCCCAAGCTTTCTTGTTTACTCTATCTACTAACTTTTTAATATCTTCATCTAACATTTCTTTTATATCTTCTTCTAACAATAAAAACTTAGCGTTCATATTTAAAGCCAAGTCATCAACTAATTGAACAGCTTTTTTACTTGCATCTTTGTCAAGTGCTATTCCAATCTTTTTATATTTCTTTAGCACATCAATATGAGTTTGTAAAAGGTTAGTTCCTAATAATGCTATTCCTGTACAAAATTTAGATATAGTTAGTGCAGATACCACATCTTCTACTAAAATTGCTGTATCACTATTTCCGTGTATAAATGGATACCCAGAATTGCCATATNTNTACCATTTAGGTTTNTTGTTTTTGTATAANGCTCTTCCAACTGCATCAACTAAATTANCATCTTTNTTAACTAAAAAAACTGCTCTATGAGTATGTCGGTCATATCTAATTACTTCCCTATAATCCATTAAATCATATTTTTGGATATAGTTTTTAAAATCTTTTAAACTTGGTTCTTGAAATGCTATTCTAGGAGGTAGTGTATCTTCCCAATGATGTCTATAATAAAATATCTCTGGTTCTTTTTGCTTTTCTAATTCATTAAATAATCTTTTAGATAGTTCACTACGAGTTCTACCTTTAATATTACAATCAGCATGAAAACAATTATAAACTATTTTATCTCCGCTATTTAATGCAGAGAATGTTTTTTTATGAAAGCATATAGGACAATCTATTCTGACTGCCTCATTAACATTTAAATTTAAATTTTTTAAAAAACTTTGTAGCATACTCCCTCTTAATTAGTTTGGCATATTTTATACTCACGATGTTAATTCATCGAGACAGGTATATTTTTATAGCCGTTAGCCTGTATTGTCAAACCTCAACATAGTGGCAAGTATATCTATGCTTTACGCCTATTGGTTAACTTTTCATTGTCGGCATCCAAACTAATAATCCTTTTAAACTAACAAAAATTAATGTCAACTAATTTTTTATTTTTTTTTTNTTGACAGATTTGTTTTTATCAGTAAAAAGGGAGAACCCCCTCCCGTGGGATATCTTATATATGTTTAGGGAGAATAAAAAGTTTTTAATCCATGTACCTACCGAAATGAAAAAATGGGAAGACAGGATGTATGACGCAGAATTTGAGGGAAGAATGCGTAGCTACCATGAATGCAAAAAAATGTATTTACACTATAAGTCATTACATGATAGAGGTATAGAATATGAACCAACTTTTTAATTTATAATGTATAGAGTAATTGTCATAACTTTACTACTTCTAATCGTTCTTAATACTTGTGTTGGGTGTACTTTTTTTGTTGCTAAAGAAACAATAGAAGTAATTGATAGTGCTTTAGAGCAAAGCCCTAACCCAGAAAAGAAAAAGAAGATA
>FUFK010067925.1_pt1 | contig 24204 bp, 23 predicted proteins | sample 1021851 | NCBI WGS metagenome assembly FUFK01 (sample SAMEA51879418, study PRJEB19060) | metagenome | reverse complement strand
GCGGCTACCGATTTCGGGCAAAGATAAGTCTGCAGGCACGCCATAATCAAATACTCGATAAAGCGGAACCGGTAGAGCAACTTGAACTAACATAAACGTTTTCTTAACCTTTAAGTTAATAGAGTATTAGAATAAAAATGGTCGTTGAATTTGTATGTGAGGAGTATTATAACATCATAATTTTTGGGTAGCGTAGAGGCAGAGTCGAGCTACAGTTTATAAATAGTGTCTTATTAATTTATGTGAATTTGTTCTAACGTTTACAATAAATTATTCTTATTAGCGATTTACCTTATAAAAAAACTGTATTAGTTATTGTATAAAGTTTATTATATTTACTCTGCATGACTAATATAAATATTTATAACTATAAATATTAGAAAATTAAAGTATATAATATGTGTAAACAAACAAAATGTTATTTTCACAATTGTATCTTTGTTATTAAGTTACGTATGGAGGTTATTTATGAAAGATTTAGTATCCGAATGGCGTGCATCTGGAATAGAAGAAGGTGACGTCCTACTCGTACATAGTAGCACCAAAAGAACATTTAAAAGATACTTAGAAAAAGGGGTCAAATTAACGCCAGAAGATATTTTGAACTCACTGCTAGAAGCAGTAGGCGATTCTGGCACCTTGCTGCTACCATTATTTAATTTCGATTTTGCGAGTAAAGGTTTTGACATCAATAGTACGCCTTCACATATGGGCGCGTTAACCGAAGCGGCTAGAAAGCATCCTAAAGCGATAAGAACGGGACACCCTATCTATTCTTTTGCTGTTATTGGCGCGCAGGCGGGTAAGTTTAAAGATATAGATAACCTCAGTGGCTATGGTGCTGATTCTCCTTTTGCAGTTTTACGTGAATTAGATGGTAAAATTGCAGTATTAGACCTAACCGATCAAAACAGCATGACCTTTTATCATCACGTAGAAGAGATGCATGAGGTCCCTTATCGTTATCATAAAGTGTTTAAAAATAACTACACTAATGCGCAAGGTCAAACGTCGCAAAAAGAGTACAGGCTGTTTGTACGCGATATCGAAAAAGGAGTACAAACACACGTTAATCCTGCAGGTGAGCTTATATGGGAGGCAGGTCTTTACCAAGGAAGTAGACCGGGCGAAGATTCTGGAATGCGAGTGATCTCAGCACGAAAATTTTATGATTTCGTGAGTAATATTATCACCTCTGGCAAAGCTAAAGACACTTTGTACCNTATAGAAGAAGAGACATAAATTGAAAGATAATACTGTACTAAAAGTTAATACTATAGAGAGTTCTAATTTAGCAAAGCTCATCGATGCGAACCACACCGAAGAAGCGCTTGGTACTACGATGCACAAACTTTGCCAAAAGCTCTTTCCTATTTGCCGTAGTATTACTGGTGACGGTTTTCGTCAATCTTTAAGCATTATAAAAGAGGACTTAGGTTTAGAGGATTTAAAGGCTTTTGAGGTACCGACTGGTACACAGTGTTTTGACTGGGAGGTACCAAAGGAGTGGAACATTAGCGACGCCTATATCATTGCTCCTGATGGCCGCAAGATATGTGACTTTAAAGTCTCCAATCTTCATGTCCTTAACTACTCTGCCCCTGTAGATAAAGAAATCTCTCTTGAAGAGCTACAGGCGCATCTGTATTCTCTACCCGACCAGCCGACAGCCATTCCTTACATTACCTCTTATTATAAGGAGCGCTGGGGATTTTGTCTCTCACAAAACGAAAGAGACAATCTGGTTGATGGGCAGTATAAGGTCTATATAGATAGTGAGTTAAAAGAGGGTAGTCTGACTTATGGTGAATTGATCATTCCTGGTGAAACCAAGGAAGAGATATTTATATCGACCTATTTGTGCCATCCTTCAATGGCAAATAACGAGTTGTCAGGACCAGTGGTAACAGGGTTTNTGGCAAAATGGCTGCTTGGTTTAGACACTAGAAAATATACTTACCGTATTATCTTTATCCCCGAGACTATAGGCTCTATTACCTATCTTAGCCGCAACTATAAAGAGATGAAAGCCAATATCGTAGCCGGATTTAGCGTATCTTGTGTTGGCGATGATAGAGCTTACTCGTACTTGCCATCAAAAAAGGGCGATACGCTAGCAGATATTGTAGCTACTCATGTCCTAAAACACTCGCATCCTGAATACGTGAAGTACTCATTCTTAGATAGACAGAGCGATGAAAGACAATACTGTAGTAGCGGCATAGACTTGCCTGTGTGTTCAGTTATGAGAACAAAATATGGCTGCTATCCTGAATATCATACGTCGCTAGATGATTTAGAGCTGGTTACGCCGTCCGGTCTGTTTGGAGGATACGAGGTGCTAAGACAAGCTATTGAGTGCTTAGAGGCGAATGAAACTCTGCAAACGACTGTACTTTGCGAGCCACAATTAGGCAAGAGAGGTCTTTATCCAACGATTAGTACCAAAGATAGTAGTGCTATAGTGAGAAATATGATGAACTTCTTGGCTTATTGTGATGGCTCGCTTACTAATCTTGAGATAGCAGAAAAAATTAACGTGCCACTTTGGAATCTCAAACAGACTATCCTAGAACTAAAAGCTGAAAATCTGCTGAGAGCGGTCTAATACTTAATTAGTATTAGGCTCTACAAAGCACTAAGTAGTACAACAAATCCAAGCTAATACTTTAGAGTGCTTGGATCTGTTGTACTACTTTTTTATTTTACTTTTATGGGATATAGATCTCAGCTTTACCGCTTAAAACTTCAACATCGTTTACCAAGCAGCGCGTAGCAAAAAACACTCTCTTACGCTCTATATTTATATCTACAACTTCTATCTCAACCAATACCGTATCTTCTATAAACACTGGCTTTTTAAACTTAGTTTCTTGAGCGACATAAATACACCCAGGCCCAGGAAGCTTTGTTGCAAACAATGAAGAGAAGTAACTTGCAACCATAGCGCCATGAGCGATACGTCTGCCAAATGACGTGCTTTTTGCGTAGTCGTCATCGAGGTGAATGGGATTATAATCTTTTGAAACTTCAGCAAAAGCTCTTACATCTGTATCAGTAATCAGATGTGAAGCATCAGCCTTCATCCCTATAGAGAGATTTTTTATATCTAGTGTTTGACTCATATTATGTCGCCTTATCTAATTTTCATTAGAGGATAGATAAATTCATAGAAACGAGCATTTATCTTAATAATGATTAGTTCTGATCTACTTGTCTTATTCCAAGTACATAATCGACTCAATCTCTACCACGCCGCCTTTTGGCAAGGCTGCTACTTGTACCGCAGCGCGAGCAGGATACGGCTCACTTAGATTGGCTACAAATACCTCATTTAGTGCCGCAAAATCGCTCAAATCGGTCAAGGAGACGTTAAATTTGACCACATCATTGATAGTACCACCAGCGGCCGCGCAAATGGCTTTAATATTCTCAAATACTTGCTTGGCCTGCGCCTCAAAGCCTTCTTTTAGCTCCATAGTATCAGGATCAAAACCAAGCTGGCCTGAGATATAGACCGTATTACCAACCTTTACTGCTTGTGAGTAAGTGCCAACAGCGGCAGGAGCTTTATCGGTTTGAATAGTTTGACGACTCATAGTTATTCCTTTTAGGAAGTGAATAGTAAATAAGCAGGGGTTAAGTTATTTTGATAGTTTTATAGCTGATACAGACGCATAATATTAGGGAAGCCTAATAGCGATCTTAGCTCACGGATACCTTGGGCTAAGTGCACCCGGCTGCGAACGACCACATGAACGATCGTATCACTGTGGCGTACATCGATCGTCTCTACACCGATATTTAACTGGCGCAGATGATAAACCACTTCGCTGATTTGTTCATCGCTTAGCGAGATGGAGAGTTTGAGATAAGCTGGAAAGCGTATCTTATTTCCGGCATCATCAGATTCGTTTTGTTTAACTGCTTTATCATCGCGCCACTGTAGCTGAATGATTTGGTAAGGATTGTCTTTACGAATATCATCGAGCGAAAAACACTTATGCCGGTGCACGACCAACCCATGCCGTGATAAGTGGCCAACGATTGGGTCGCCATAAATAGGATGACAACAATTGGCAAAATCAAGCTCAACACCCGCAGTATTGACGATGAGCTGCTGCGGCTGCGAGGCTTCACTGACATCCGCTTGCAGACTGCTCATCTCGTCGCTAAATAAGCGTGAAACAACGAGCTGCGGCAATAAAGTGCCAGAGCTTATTTGCTCAAACAGCACGTTTTTATCATCAACACCGCGCCACTCAAGTAGGTTGTTCCACTCAGAATCGTATAAGTCCGCTAGGCTTTTATGGTACGTTTTTAAAGCGCGATCTAGCGCTTGTTGACCATGACGCTGCTTTTCACTCGTGGGTAAGTCTTTAAACCAGCGCAAGATCTCCTTACGGGCTTTATTGGTGACCACAAAGCCAAGCCATTCCGCTTTGGGCTCAGAGTCGCTATCGACTTCAATCTCGACCAGCTGTCCGTTTTTGACAACCGTCCCAAGTTTGGCTTTTTCATTATCAATATTCGCGCCGACAGCGACATTACCCACCATAGGCCCAACCGCATAAGCGAAGTCGAGCGCCGTTGCGCCTTGCGGCAGCTCATAGGCACGGCCCTGCGGACTATAGCAGAGGATTTTGCTTGAATGCAGATAGTCCATCAGCTCGTTAATCGTAGACACCGCCGCGGTAAAGTCAGGACTATTTTCATCTAAGGTCTCTTCATCGACCAGCTCTTTCATATTGCGTAGTGAGGCTTGAATCACTGATTGGCTGACATCAGAGGCATGCTCAGCACCGATCACGCCGAGTCGCGCCACCTTTTGCATCTTTTTGGTCATAATGACTACTTTGATACAATCATTGTCACGCTCATAAAGTAAAGTCAAAGATTGATTGCCGCCAGGTAGCGGCCGGCGAATATTGTCCTGAATATTCGCATCTTCGATTTGATATTTTTTGATGAAATAGTAAGCCAGCTTATCACAGGCCTCTACCGTATCGAGGACGATCTCAAAAGAGTAGTGACGAAGTAGGGCATTAATCTCGCCGCGGTTGCGAAAGAACTGACGATACATAGCAACGCGGTTGTCTAAGATTTTAACGTGACCATTTAACTCTAAGTTGTTCAATACCACAATCAAATAGCGATGGATGGCTTCTTTTTGAAAGTTGCGTCCAAGGCCGTGCTGCAACAGCTTATCAGACAGCTTGTTATACATCTCAGAGTTAAGATTGCGGTAGCAGAGCACCTCTATGTAGTCAGCAATGTCATTGATGCCCATCAAGCGGGCGAAGGGCACATAAAAATCTAAAGTCTCTTGCGCGGTGGCGCGCTGCTTTTCAGTGCTGACCGCATCGAGCGTGGACATGTTATGCAGGCGGTCTGATAACTTGATAATCAACACGCGCGGATCTAACAAGGTTGCGGTAAGAATTTTATGAAAGGTTGCCGCTTTGTTTTGCTGCTTATTGTATTTTGAGGACTTAAGCTTGGTGACACCATCAACCAAGCGGGCGACGACTTTGCCATAACGCTGCTCAATCTGCTCGCCAGTGACTTCAGTATCTTCAACCGTATCATGCAAAATTGCGGCGATAATCGTATCACGGTCTAAACGAAAACCGGCCAAAATCTCAGCAACCGCGATAGGATGAGTAATATAGGGCTCACCTGATTTGCGCTTGTCTTTGATATGAGCGATATCACCAAACTCACATGCATCGATAATGTCGCGGCGATCGTCCCGACTTAAATACCCAACCGAGCGCAGCAAGTTATATTGGGCCTCGTCTACTAGACGATGACTGAGCTTAGGAAGGGTTTGGCTCATATAAGATTATCCTATGACTGAGCGCCTACTATGAGGCGCCTATAACTTGGCAATGGATTTAGCGGCTATTATTTAAAAAAACAAGCCAAAAGTAAATAAAATAGACTCTAATACGAGTTTGGTTTTCACTCTCTAATTAATCGTAAATAGCCTACAATGTCAACTACTAAGCACACTCAGTCTGTAAATAGCAAAAAACAGTTTTTTAAATCATAAAAACCACAGCTTAGAACTGTGGTTTTATCGCGCTACTTGAGTGCATCAGTAGCTATTTAAGCTATCTTTCTTTAGAAGCTATCTTTAAAAGCTATGATCACCTGATAGCGCTAAGTCCAATGAGCTCGTTGCAAAACTATGCTCAGGCTGGTTTAGGATATCGCGGGTGATTTTACCATCAGCAATTTCGCGCAATGCTAAAACTGTTGGCTTGTCATTGTCAACTTCAACAAGTGGCTCAGCGATACCTTTTGCCAGTTGGCGAGCGCGTTTGCTAGCGACAAGTACCAGCTCAAAACGGTTGTCTACATTCTCTAAGCAATCTTCAATCGTGACACGTGCCATAGTTCATTACCTCAGTGATTTAGGATTAGCAGGTAGTGTGGAGGTGATAAATGATACACCAATAGGGTGCCTGCTAATGTATGGGAGCAAAAATATAGAAAGATATAGGGGGAATAACTGGCTATTATAGCATTTTTTCGCCAGTCGCGTCATGGCTTTTGTACTTGATTACTCAAGCCCCAAAGTCGCTATTAGCACTTCGATAACCCCTTGAATGAGTAACGCTCAAGCCACCGATATTTAGACTGTATTTAGACTGTATTTAGACTATGAGCATTTGAGCGCTACCCAAAACTGAATCTAAAGCTATTCTTCACTCTCATTCGTCAGTAAAGCGTCGATAATACGGCGATGATGACGCTGCTGACGAGAAAGCGTTTGTCGGTCAGCGACGATGATGGCTTTAAGTTCAGTCAGTGCCACCTCGAAGTTATCATTAATAATCACATAGTCAAAATGCACGTATTGCGCCATTTCAGTGACAGCGCCGGCCAGACGCTGCTCGATTACCTCGGCGCTGTCTTGGGCTCGGCCGGCTAAGCGCTGGCGCAACGTTGAGAGGCTAGGCGGCAAGATAAAAATCATAGTGGCNTCAGTAAATATCTTTTTGACCTGCAGCGCCCCTTGCCAATCAATCTCCAAAATGACGTCGATACCTGCCTCTAGCTGCGCGCGCACGCTAGCTTCTGCAGTACCATAGTAGTTGCCAAAGACCTCAGCGTGCTCTAAAAACTTGCCTTCGCCAATAGCAGAAACAAATACCTCTTTGTCGATAAAATGATAGTGATGACCATCAATCTCACCGGGACGAGGCGCACGAGTAGTGTGAGAGATGCTGACAGTCAAGTCATTAGTGGTCGCCAGTAGCTGCTTGACCAAAGAGGTCTTACCCGTACCAGAGGCCGCGGTAATGATAAACAATGAGCCCGTCATAAGTCTCCCAATAAAGTGATGATAAGTGTTTTTTAATAAAGTCGCTGATAGTGCCGGCAATTATAATACTGATGCGATAGCAATTTAAAGCGTAATGAGAATATATTATGATAAAGTAGGGGCGAGGGCGTTGAATCTATGCATTTGTGCCCAGATAACTGCTTTAAGTACTGAATTTTTCAGCATTGATTCTTTTAAATGCTGATGAGTAATCATTTAAGTGTAATAGCTCGTTTTTTAAGTACCCTTTTGTAAGTATTCGTTTTTGAGCACTGTTATAAGTATGAAGTGCTAAACCACTGATTCCAAATTATCTAATGATAGGCTGTCTTATGCAAATTTATCTTGCCAATCCACGCGGGTTTTGTGCTGGCGTGGATCGCGCCATTGCGATTGTCAACGAAGCGCTGACTCGTTTTGAGCCGCCCATTTATGTGCGCCATGAGGTGGTGCATAATAAGTTTGTGGTCTCAGATCTTGCCAATCGCGGCGCGGTATTTGTCGAAGAGCTGACCGAGGTGCCAGATGGCGCTATTGTGATATTTTCGGCGCACGGAGTGTCAAAAGCGGTCGAAGATGAAGCCAATCGCCGCGATCTCACCGTGTTTGATGCTACCTGTCCGCTAGTGACAAAAGTACATATTGAGGTGGCAAAGTTCGCCCACGAAGGCATGGATGCGGTACTGATTGGGCATGCCGGCCACCCAGAAGTTGAGGGTACGATGGGCCGTTTTAATCGAGGACATGGCGGGCATATCCATCTAGTAGAAAACGAAGAAGATGTCGCTAAACTTTCAGTAAGAGACGCTGAGCGCTTAGCCTTTGTTACCCAAACGACTCTGTCGATGGACGATACGGCTAGAGTGATAGACGCACTTCGTAGTAAATTCCCAAGCATCCAAGGGCCGCGAAAAGACGATATCTGCTATGCCACCCAAAACCGTCAAGACGCGGTCAAAGACTTGGCAGGTCGTTGTGAGGTGGTATTAGTCGTCGGCTCGCCAAACTCATCAAACTCCAATCGCTTGCGTGAGCTTGCCGAGCGCATGAACTGTAAGGCCTATCTCATTGATAATGCTAGCGAGATCCAGCAATCTTGGTTTGATGGTGTGGAGGCCGTAGGGGTCACAGCGGGCGCATCAGCCCCTGAGGTTCTCATCCAAGAAGTGCTGCAACAACTACAGGACTGGGGCGGCAAACAGCCTGATGAGCTCTCTGGAATTGAAGAGAATGTTACCTTTAGTCTGCCAAAAGCGCTACGTATTCCGGTGACTGAAGTGGGCAAGTAGCGTAGAACTATCTATCATAGGTAAAGTAAGATGAAAAAGCAGAGAAAAAGATTCGTACTAGCAGAGGCGAGTCTTAAGGAGATTGACAAACAATTAAATATCAATATGTTTGTCATTGGCGTATTGGTCATAATACTCTTCTTAGACCTAATGCATTTTATAAAAGAGTACAGCGTTTTTTATGGGGTACTTGTCGCTGTTATGATTGTTTTGCTCTTCTTTACTCTCAAAAGTCGTAGGCTTCTCAAGTTAAGAAAACAACAGCTTAGTCAATAAGGCACTGTCATAGGCATTAAGGGTACTGTGATAGGCACTAAAATACAGGTGCCGTAATCGCCAAACAAATTGCAGATAAAAATATAAATGCACATAAAAATATAGGACTACTATGTTAGCGTATTATCAGTTTAGCAAACGCGAGCAGCAGCCCGATGGCAGTTGTATCGCTTATTATCAGCCTACCAGCAATGTTCAAGGCGCTTGGAACGAGCATGAGCAGCATATGGCGCCAGCGACAGGGCTGCTCACATACGAGCTCAGCCAGTTCGCGCCGCAAGACAATATGCGTATTGCCCGTATTAGTCTTGATATTTTGGGATTGATTCCGCTGAGCGACTTTACCATTACCACACGCTGTATTCGACCTGGCAGAACCATTGAGCTTATCGAAGCGGTGATGACTAGTCGTGGCCGCGACTGTATTATTGCGCGCGCTTGGCGACTGATGACCCAAGACACTAGCGAGATCGCAGGTCTTGAGGATACGCCTGCCAAGCATCAACCCGAAGCACTGCCAGTTTGGGAAGGCATGAAACAATGGCCGGGTGGGTTTATTGAATCTATTCATTTAGTTGCCGAAGAAGATCGCCGTTCTGGAAAAGGTATGGTGTGGATCAGTAATGACGTGGACATGATCGAAGGCGAGGCGACCAGCGATCTAGTGAAGCTATTAGGGATGGTCGATACGGCGAATGGCGTGGTACAAAGACTGGGTCTTGGGCTGACAAAGCTTGAGTGGATGTTCCCTAATACTGACTTGCAAATCCATATGCACCGAGCGCCAAAAGGACAGTGGCTTGGGATTGAAGCGGTACAACAGTATGGCAGCGATGGTATTGGCTTGACGAGCGCGGTGCTGCATGATGTGCACGGCCCGTTTGGGCGTAGCGAGCAAATTCTGACCATTCGTCCGATGCCCAGCTAATTTAGCAAATGAGCTACTATTTTTCGCTCTTATTTTTACTCTATTAATACCTTAAAGGACGGCTGCTACGCTGTCCTTTTTTTGTGCGATAAAGTAAATGAGTGTTGATACTCATTAGCAAACGATCTCATGTGATGATTATTAAAACAAAACTAAAAGATNNAATTAATTTATTATACAAATGACAATAGTTCAGGTGTAATAGGCACTAGCAACGAGATCTTAAGCAAGCATGGGGAAGCGTAAGAGCGCTTATGCTTCGACTAACTATTTATTTAATTGACCATTAAGAACAACCCGATGAGTGATAATATGAATGACAAGAAATGCCCNTATAGTGCAACGCCGCTGACGATGAGCAATGGNGCGCCTGTTGTTGATAACGAAAATAGCAAAACCGCTGGCAAGCGTGGTCCACTACTAGCAGAAGACTTGTGGCTGAACGAAAAGCTTGCTGATCTCAACCGTGAGATTATCCCTGAGCGCCGTATGCACGCCAAAGGTTCGGGCGCGTTTGGTACCTTTACTGTGACCAATGACATCACTCGATATACACGCGCTGGAATCTTTGATGAAGTCGGTAAACAGACTCAGATGTTTGCGCGCTTTAGTACCGTCGCAGGCGAGCGCGGTGCAGCTGACGCGGAGCGCGATATTCGCGGTTTTGCCTTAAAGTTCTATACGGAACAAGGTATCTGGGACTTAGTTGGTAATAATACGCCGGTATTCTTCGTCCGTGATCCGCGTAAGTTCCCTGATCTGAATAAAGCGGTAAAACGAGATCCGCGTACTAATATGCGTTCAGCGACCAATAACTGGGACTTTTGGACACTACTGCCAGAGTCTTTGCATCAAGTGACCATCACCATGAGCGAGCGTGGTATTCCCGCCTCGTATAGACATATGCATGGTTTTGGCTCGCACACTTATAGCTTTATCAATAGTGATAATGAGCGTTTTTGGGTCAAGTTTCACTTTGTCACTCAGCAAGGTATCAAAAACTTAACCGATCAAGAGGCCGCTGATATCATCGCAAGCAATCGTGAAAGCCATCAAGAAGATCTGCTCAATGCTATCGATAATGGCGACTTCCCAAAGTGGAAAATGTACGTGCAAATCATGCCAGAAACAGAGGCCGATAATGTACCGTATCATCCTTTTGATTTGACCAAAGTCTGGCCAAAAGGCGACTATCCACTAATCGAAGTTGGCGAGTTTGAGCTTAACAGAAACGCTGAAAACTACCATCTCGATGTTGAGCAAGCGGCGTTTGCTCCGAATAATCTTGTGCCTGGTATCAGCGCCTCTCCAGATCGCATGCTCCAAGCACGTCTGTTTAGCTACGCTGATGCCCAGCGTTACCGCGTTGGCGTCAACCACAAGCAGATACCAGTCAATAAAGCGACTTGCCCTGTGCATAGCAATCACCGTGATGGTCTCATGCGCGTCGATGACAACTATGGCGGTCGTCCGCACTATACGCCAAACAGCTTTGAGCAGTGGCAAGAGCAGCCGCAGTATGCTGAGCCGCCACTAAAGATCGATGGCTACGCTGAGCATTACGACTTCCGTGAAGATGATAATGACTACTTTAGCCAGCCGCGTGCGCTGTTTAACTTGATGAATGATGAGCAAAAGCAGGCTCTGTTTGATAATACGGCAAGAGCGATGGGCGATGCGCTAGACTTTATTAAGTATCGTCATATCCGTAACTGTCACTGGTGTGAGCCGGCTTATGGTGAAGGCGTGGCCAAAGCGCTAGGCTTGAGCGTCGAAGATGCGATGGCCGCTCGCGATAGCGATCCGGCTCGTGACTTGCCGAGCTGTTTGTAACTTATCATTCGATTCTGACATAAAACATGTAGTATAGTTAGCTGAATGTAAAACTGTTATGGATTTAAACGCGCTACTGGTATAAATTTTACTTGCGTGCTGCGTTCCCAGAGGCTGCGCAAAATTCATCCCAGTAGCGCTATGACATTTTTAGAGTGTATCGACTATACGTCACGATACCGCTTAAGGAAACTTAAGCGGTTTTTTTGTTTAACTTTTTATAGNGCTTTTAAACTTGAAATATNTGACCGNGACCCTATTAGTATAAACAGCCTAGCACTAATTGAGACTCTTAGTTTGAGACGCTCAGTTAGTGCTACTGTTTTACGTTAATCTCAACTTTCCAATGAAGGAGTTCTTTATGAGTGACAACAACAACCCAGAATTAAAAAAACATAGTTTTGAGGCGGAAGTGGCGCAGTTGCTACATCTAGTGACGCACTCCTTGTACTCTAATGCCGATATCTTTGTCCGTGAGCTGGTTTCAAACGCCTCTGATGCTTGTGACAAATTGCGNTTTGAAGCGACTAATGATGACAGCTTATATGAAGATGACGGCGAGTTAAAAATCCGTATTGCCGTTGATAGTGATGCCAAAACCATCACCTTTATCGATAACGGTATCGGCATGAATGAAGCCGATGCTATCGAAAATCTAGGTACTATTGCCAAGTCTGGCACCAAAGCCTTCTTGGATAAATTATCTGAATCACAAAAGCAAGACGGTCAATTAATTGGTCAGTTCGGTGTTGGCTTTTACTCTGGGTTTATCGTGGCCGACNCCATTACGGTTGAGTCGCGTAAAGCTGGTGAGCCTGCGGAGCAAGGCGTACGCTGGATATCTGATGGCAGCGGTAGCTTCACGGTTGAGACGATCACCAAAGAAACTCGCGGCACATCCATCACCTTGCACCTAAAAGAAGAATACACCGAAGGCGAGGATAACTACCTCGACCGTGCTAAGATTAAGCGCTTAGTCAATAAATACTCAGACCATATCAGCCTGCCGATTCAGATGCGTAAAGAAGTCTGGCAAGAAGATNTTAAAGATGAGAACGACGACAGTGATACGCCTGCGGGCGGCGAGATGGTACTCACCGATGAGTGGGAAACTATCAATAAAGCCAGTGCGCTATGGACACGCTCAGCATCCGAGATCGAAGATGAAGAGTATGTCGATTTTTATAAAAACATCAGCTACGACATGGATGAGCCGCTGACGTGGACGCATAACCGCGTGGAAGGCCGCGTACAGTACACTCAGCTATTATATGTACCCAAAAAAGCGCCNATGGATNTNTANACNCGNGAGCAGCAGCATGGGCTTAAGCTGTATGTCAAACGTGTATTTATCATGGATGACGCCGAGCAACTACTGCCTATGTATCTACGCTTTGTCAAAGGCGTGATTGATTCAGCTGATTTGCCACTCAATGTCAGCCGAGAGTTATTGCAAGAGTCGCGNGATGTCAAATCCATCCGTGATGGTAATGCGCGCCGTATCTTGACTATGCTGGCAAGCCTAGCCAATAGTGAAGACAGCGACAAGCAAGACAAATTCGCGCAGTTTTATAGCGAGTTTGGCGATGTCATCAAAGAAGGTCTTGGCGAGGACATGGGTAACCAAGAGCGTATCGCTAAGCTGCTGCGTTATGCCACTAGCACTAATGACAAAGTTGAGACTAGCTTTGAAGACTACAAAAGCCGCATGATTGAGGGTCAAAAAGCCATCTACTATCTCACNGCGGACAATCTTGCAGCGGCCAAAAACAGCCCGCAGCTTGAACTATTTAAGAAAAAAGGCATCGANGTCATNTTGATGACTAGCCGTGTTGATGAGTGGGCGATGAACTTCTTAACCTCATTCGATGAGACCCCACTACAAAATATCGCGAAAGGCGCGGTGGACTTAGGCGACTTGCAGGACGAGGAAGAAAAGGCGGAAGCTGAAAAGGCGCAAGAGTCTATGAAGCCTGTGGTTGAAAAGCTAAAGACCGCNCTAGATACACGCGCTAAAGACGTACGCGTATCGAACCGCTTAGTCGATAGTCCTGCGATACTCGTTACTGCAGAGGGTGAGCTGTCACCGCAGATGATTCAGATGCTCAAGCAAATGGGTCAAGAAGTGCCAGAGACGCAGCCTATCTTGGAGGTCAACCCAGANCATCCGCTGATTAAAAAGTTAGAGTCCAGCGAGCAGTTCGACGACCTTGCTCAAGTGATCTTTGATCAAGCGCTGCTGGCAGATGGTGGCCAACTCGATGATCCAGCCGCTTATCTCAAACGCGTTAATGAGTTANTGATGCGCTAGTATAAGATTGCTTGAATCTATAGTGCTTGAATCTATAGTGTTAAGCTACAGAGGAGATCTAGTAATAGGTCTCCTTTTTTTAGGTATAAATCGGAGCAGCGACTTATTGTATAGCGGTTTTACAAATCAGCCTTATCGCCTGAAGCGACAATCCGTTACAATTGTTTTAGTTTAACGGGCAAAACGAATAGANTTTGATTTTGCTTACTTTTGATTTTGCTTACTATGGTCTTGCTTGCCTTTTATTTAGGGCGTGTCCCTAATTCAAGCGTTTATGACTAAATGGGCTAAAAACGGCTAAATCTTTGGCAAACGGTGTCAAATAGCTGGTCAATATCTTGATATTACCTTCGCTATTTTCCTTGTTTGCCTGCGATTTATCTCATTTTCATCACCATTTTTAAAGTAGGGACACGCCCTAGTATATTTTTATTCAATACTGTTTTATTTAATATGGTTTTGCTAATGATTAGCTGCTAGTACACCATGCCTTCATTTTCTTGGCTCGATAGAGGTTTAAGTCTTTGTCACTCTCGTCCCTAAAAACCGTCTCCCTTCAGCGCTTCTCTCTTAATTTTGCAGCCAATATCATTGCCGCTATTTGGATGCTGATTGGCTCTACGCGTGCNTTTTCTTGGGTAAAGCCTACCTTTGTACAGTTTGCTTGTTTTGCTCTAATAGCGCTTGGGAGTAATGTACTTTTTTCTTGGCTAGCGGCAGAAAGTGGTAGCGTTTTTAATGAGCAAGGCTTAGTCAGTTACCTGATATGGCCGGTGATTATTCTGCTAGCAGGTATTATTCTAGCGCGGCGATCTGGCAATCAAAGCTTATTGTTTGTGCCAGCGGTATTATGGTTAGTGGCAGATAGTATCTCGGCGTTACTACAAAGCTTAGTGCAGTTTTTTGGCACTCAAAACTGGCTGCCAGATTGGAGTTACTCGTTTTTACCGGTATTATTTTTAGTACTGTTTTTATGGCAAACTCTCGCACTGTTATGGATCTTCTCGCAGCGCTTGCGAACGCCTTGGTGGGAGCGCATTATCGTGCTGATAGGAGCTGTGGCCCTGCTGACTATTTGGCAAAAAAACGTCGCCGATCAGCCTATTTTCAAACCCATACCCGTAGAGCCAATACTAGAAGAAGCGGCTATTTATAAGCAGCCTGAGCTGCTACAAAACGCCTTAGCGAGTATTGATGCTAGCATCTTAGGTAAGACNGAATGGTACTTTATGGGCGTTGCAGGGTTCGCCGGGCAAGAGGTTTTTCGCTCTGAGATCAATCATGCTCGCGAGCTGTTTGATGTGCGTTTTGGTATAAGTGGGCGCTCGTTGTCTTTAATTAATAACCGCTATAGCTGGCTGGATGAGCCGATAGCGACGAAGACCAGTATTTTACGAGGGCTAAAAAAGATCGGTGAGCAAATGAATAGCGATGAAGATGTGTTGCTGCTCACCTTATCGTCACACGGTAACGAAGATATTCTGCAATTGGCAAACGCACCTGTAGCAATGGATAATTTAGAGTCGGCGTGGCTGCGCGAGGCTTTGGACGAGGCCGGTATTCGCTGGCGGGTTATTATCGTATCGGCTTGCTATTCAGGCTCTTTTATTGACGAGCTGACCTCACCAACCACAGTTGTTATTACCGCATCTGCAGCGGATAAGATGTCATTTGGCTGTACCAATAGCGCTGAGATGACTTATTTTGGTCAAGCGTTCTTCGCGGAGAGCCTACGTAAAAACACCAGCTTTGCCGCTGCCTTTAAAGATGCAAGCTTACGCATACAAGAGCGCGAAAGTATGATGGGGTTTGAGCCGTCAGAGCCGCAGATGGTTGTGGGCAGCTTAATGAAAACGGCGTTGCCCGCTTTTGAGCAGGTGTTATTTGATCAGCAGCGCGCACTGCCGCCATCTGCTATAGTTGACACAAACTAAAAGGGTCGCGCTTTAATGGGCTACGATATCACCACCCCTTAACAAAGCGCTAAACAAAGCCAATGGATAGTCGGCGGATAGTTTGTATAATAGAGATCAAGTCTGCTGTAACTTGCTATATGAATAATAATAAGCTATGTGAATAATAAGTCTGCTTTTAACGGCATTTGCATAACACGATAAATATAACGTATTTTTTTAATGAACAATATAACGATAACAACGGTAAATCTAAAAGGATATCAATGATGAGTCAGTATTCTAAGCAAAAGTTATCTGTCAGCTCAAAATTGACACAAATCAGTGCTAATCGCTGCTTTGATGGCGAGCAGCACTATTATCGCCATGAGTCATCAGCGACTAACACGCCCATGACCTTTAGTATTTATTTGCCAGATGAGGCATTAGCCGGTCAGCGCTGTCCGGCGATACTATATTTATCAGGATTGACTTGTAATGCTGATAACGTCACCCATAAAGCGCACTTCCAACAAAAATGCAGCGAGCTTGGTGTCATCTTTATCGCCCCAGACACCTCTCCTCGTAGTAGCGACGATATTGATGTGGCAGATGATGAGCGTTACTTTGTCGGGCAGGGCGCAAGCTACTATGTCGACGCGATAGAGGCGCCATGGTCAGAGCATTTTAATATGCAAAGTTACATCGTCGATGAGTTTTATGACTTAGTGCGTCAAGAGTTTCCAGTGAACAGCATCGGTATTACGGGTCATTCTATGGGCGGTCATGGTGCATTACTATTAGGCTTTAAATATCCTAGTAAGTTCGTTAGTGTCTCAGCGTTGTCGCCGGTGTGCGCTGCGAGCGAATCGGATTGGGGACAAGCGGCCTATACCCAGTATTTTGGTGACGATAAGTCATTATGGCAACAAGCTGATGCCGCTAAGGTTATAGCAAAGGCAGGACAGCAGTACGCCAGCTTATTGGTAGACCAAGGCGCTGCCGATAACTTTTTGAGTGAGGGGCAACTACAAACCGAAAAGCTGCAACAGGCTTGTAAAGACGCGCAGCAGCCTTTGACCCTACGTTATCAAGCGGGTCACGATCACAGTTACTATTTTATCCAAACGGTCATCGAAGATCACATTTGGCACCATTATCGTCAAGCGCAGCTAAGCTAAACTAAACTCATATCAAGCGCCTCACATTATCGACAAGGTAACCCTTATGACCGAAACGCCAGTCGATGCAGACGGCAATATCGTATTAGACGAAGTACAGACGTCAAGAGTCATCGAGATGGCATGGGAAGATAGAACGCCATTTGCCGCGATAGAGCATAGCTATGGTCTTGATGAGACGGCGGTAATTAAGCTGATGCGTCATGAGCTAAAGCCGTCATCTTTTCGATTGTGGCGTGAGCGGGTAACGGGCCGTAACACTAAGCANGAAGCCAAACGCGACTTTGAAGTGGGCCGCGCTTATAGCAAGACTCAGTATAAACCGCGTTAGTGCTTCTCAAATTATTTCTTATTTTAATACCCATTAAAGAGGTAGCTCTCCTATGATTTGTCCTGATAAGCAGTACTTAATCGCCCCTTCTATTTTATCCGCTGACTTTGCTCGATTAGGCGAGGAGGTCGAAAACGTCTTGGCAGCAGGGGCCGATGTTATTCATTTCGATGTCATGGACAATCACTANGTACCGAACTTAACTTTTGGTAGCATGATCTGTCAGGCGCTGCGTGATTATGGTATTGACGCGCCTATCGACGTGCACTTAATGGTAGCGCCTGTCGATGGTATGATTGAGCAGTTCCTACAAGCCAATCCTAGCGTTATTACCTTTCATCCTGAAGCCAGCGATCATATCGATCGCTCATTGCAGCTGATCAAAGACGGCGGCGCGAAATGCGGCTTAGTGTTCAATCCAGCGACACCGCTACACTATCTAGATTATGTGATGGACAAGGTCGATCAAATTTTGCTTATGAGTGTCAATCCTGGCTTTGGCGGACAGTCATTTATCGAAGGCACGTTGGATAAGGTACGACAAGTACGTCAGCGTATCGATGCAAGCGGCCGCGATATCAGGCTAGAGGTCGATGGCGGTATCAAAGCCAATAACATCCGCGCNATCGCGGAGGCAGGCGCTGATATGTTTGTTGCCGGCTCAGCTATNTTTAACCAAGACGATTATAAAGTCGCTATTGATGCTATGCGTGCTGAGCTTGCAAAAGCAGGCGAGTAGTCGCGGCTCGCTCTGTCTCTTGTTTTTAGGCCTATAAGCCTCCATCTAGATAAGACGANATAAAAGGTCGTACCAGCTGATTTGAGCGCACTATACTATCAATTGANATGACTATTAATTGAGATGACTGTTAATTGAGATGACTGTTAATTGAGGTGACTTATGACTACGCCAATCAATAGCCAAAACCCGAGTTTAAAGGCTGACGCTCCTGCGTCTAAGCCGCGTAGCTTAGTGCCCAAAGGCATTACTATTGGTTTAGCTGTTTTTGCTTTAATACTAAGCTCAGCAGGCTACGGCTTTCGCCTGATAGTAGGTCACGATGTCAGCGAGGTTATGCTTCATGCGGCAGTGCTAGTTCCCGCTTTTATCATTGGTATTCCCTTACTGTTTTGGCTTGGCTCAAAGATCTTTAATAAGCTTAATGGCACGCAGATAGAGGGCTGGAATGCGATAAGTTTGGGCTATCTGACCTCTTGCATCTCATTATTATGGATCATGGGCACTTATAGCTGATCTTGTCTTACGCCATAATTCTCCTACCTTTAATAAGCTATTACTAGCTTAGATCATAAAAACGACTGAGTTTTTGTATGCAAATTATGCCCACTCGCATTGCCAATGTTATCTACCCTAAAGAGTTACCGAATGGTCTATTTACCAGTCTTATTATTGCCTGCTTATTATTAGGGCTTGCAGGATTAAGTAAAGGCACGGGCCAAGAGGGTTGGCTCAATGTAATAGAGAACTGGCTGCTAATGCTGCTAATATTGCCAACGGCGACCGCTGTGGTGGCTTTACCTTTTAAATACCGCGATCCGACTTTAGAGCTCAAGCTCATGTATTACCTAGGGATGTTTGTAGCCTTCTTATTTACCATCGCCAAACTGCGCTACTGGCGTTGAATATTAGCCCTTGAAATTGAGAGCTAAAGCGTCCATTGTATGAAGTAACGAAGACTTTTCTCGAGCGCTGTAGAGGATTAAATCATTAGTTCTCAAGACAGCGAGCTACGGGATAATAAGGAAACACGAGATGCCATACGATATTGATAATGAGATAGAAGTGGAGACTGATAATACTGATCCGTTTTCAGGGTTTGCCAAAGAGACGACGCTTGAGCTGATTGAGGCTGATGATGGTACGCTATTACTGCGTGATTCGGATAAAAATGAAGAAGCGCTGATGACGATTGATTTCTCCGATAAGCTAAAAGACTTATTGGGCAGCGATACGCAATCTATCGGTCAGCACATGATTCATGCCGCTATTCAGGTCATTATGCAAAAGCAGATGAGCCAGTGGCATGCCCATGTCTACGACAAAGAGCCGACGCATTATAGTTAACGCAATACTGGGTTTGGCTTAGCTAGTATTTATTAGTTAGCATTTAACAGAACAGGTATTAAAAGGAACAGGTAATAAAAGCTAAAACGTGGCGCAAAAAAAAGGGTTTATCATGTGATAAACCCTTTTTTTATGCAAATATCAGCGATTAATATAAACGCAGATTATTTGATTTTAGCTTCTTTAAAGATCACATGCTGGCGAACTTTAGGATCAAACTTTTTGATTTCCATTTTGCCAGGCATTGTGCGCTTGTTTTTAGTCGTCGTATAGTAGTATCCAGTACCAGCAGTTGATACTAATTTGATTTTATCTCTCATGATAATTTCCTTTAAAAGTGGCAGAGCACTAAGTTTAAATGGGACTTAAACTTTTTGACCTTGTGCACGCAGATCAGCTAGCACTTTATCAATACCTAATTTATCGATGGTACGCATACCTTTGGTAGACACACGTAGACGTACAAAACGATTTTCAGACTCTACCCAAAAACGATGATGCTTTAGGTTTGGTAGGAAGCGACGACGGGTTTTGTTGTTCGCGTGCGAAACATTATTACCCACCATAGGGCGCTTTCCAGTCACTTGGCAAACTCTAGACATGGCGAACTCCTAATCTATGAGGTATGGGGTTTGTCCCATACCAGTCTGGGCAAGTTGCGCGAATATGCGGCATGGACACAGCAGCGGCATCTTTGCACCAAACAAAACTATATGAAGGTTGAGCTGGCATTACTGTTATCTAAAGGCAAATAACAGAGTGACCAATTCAGAAAATTTAAAGGCGACATTTATACCATAAAACAGATGAATACTCAAACTATTTTACAATAATANTCGATCTCAACGGGGCTTATTATACCTGAAATGAGCGTGCTATGTTGTTGATTGTTTGATAGTAAAGATTAATTTTTGGTTGTAAGTTCTGACGAAAGTCAGTAAAGTTGCTGTTATATATTTAATACAATCTGTTAATAAATCTGACGTTGCTGTCAATCTGCTTATCATTACCGATTCTATATCAAGTTGTGTGATGATTTTTGCCTATACTGTTCGACTACATTACTGCTCATGCGGAGTTAAAAACATGTCACATCATTTGCTACCTACTTCTAAATTGTTTCAACTGACAGCCTTAACACTCTCACTAGCTTTGGCTGGATGTGGCGGTGGGGGGACTGATACGGTTGCGCCAGAGCCTGATTTGGGTACGCAACAGCCCGGTACGGGTAATGGGTCTGATAATGGAGGGCAAGAAGTGGGTGAGCTAAATGTCACACCTATCGCGCTGACAGATACTAATGGCAATATTACCCGTACTATAACATCTACAGGAGCCAATGCAAAAGTCGTGGTAACCGATAACGATGGTGCACCAGTTAGCAATGCGTTAGTAACCTTTGAAGGTGAAAATGTAATCTTCGGCACTAGTAATGCGGCCATACTAACTAATGAGGACGGTGAAGCGAACATATCTGTCAAACCGTTAGATAATAGTACGACAGGTAGTTACCAACTCAGAGCAACTGCCAGTTATGAGGATCTAACCGCAACTACCCCAGGTTATAATTTCTCTTTGCAAACCTTAGAGGTTGTATTAACAAATGTTGCTCTATCTTCTAGCAGTCTAGAATCAGGTGGTAGTACAAATATTACGTTGAAGACAAGAGATGTCATTAGTAATACCAATCAAAACAATATTTCAGTTACGTTCGATACGAGCTGTGGCACTTTTGACAATAATAGTATGGTTTCAAGCAACCAAGGTGATGTGTCTGCAACTTATCAAGCAATAGATGATAATGGCAACTTATGTGAAGGTGAGCAAACCATTACAGTCGCACCTGTAAGTAATCCTTCTAACAGCCAAACGGTAACCGTTAATATTGAAGGTGTGGAAGCCAGCTCAATAGTATATACCACTACAGATGATGTGCAGCTAGGTGCCAATAATAGCGGTTCGTCACGCTCAGGAAGTATAGAATTTACTGTGTATTCAAATGGTAGACCTGCCGCTAACCAAAGAGTTCAGATAAGTAAGGTGTTCGCTCCTACTGACTTTAGTTTCGTGAGTCTGGGCAATCGAGCCCCTGAGACAGTTACGAGTGATTCTCAAGGTAGGGTCGTAGTCAATTTATATCCTGGAGCCTTACCTGGCCCAGTAGAGATAAAGGCCGCTTTAGTATCGAACAGTAGTGTCTTTGCTTTATCTAAAAATGTTTCTGTAGCGACCGGACGTGCCACACAAAATGGCTTTAGTATTTCACTAAGTAAAAACGTATTAGCTGCTGGCGTTGATGGTGATATTGCTACTGTGACAGCAAGACTAGTGGATAGAGTAGGTAACCCTGTACCTGATGGTACAGTCGTAAGTTTTATTAGCGAAGGTGGTCGAATTATTCCAAGTTGTGCAACTGCTAATGGTCAATGTAGCGTTGAATTTAGTACGCAAAATCCACGTCCTGTAGATGATCGTATCTCTGTTATGGCGTATGTAGAAGGAGACAAAAGCTATATAGATAGAGATGGGGATAACCAGTTTAGTGCTGGAGATATACTAACCCGTAATATCGGTGACTTCTTCCGAGATGATAATGAAAATAACCAGTATGATGATAATCTAGGTGAATTTATCTATCGCCGAAATGCTTCTAATCTAGAATGCGGTAGCTCATCATTCAGTTATCCTAATATTGACGGAACATGTGATGACAAATTAGATGCTATCTTACGTTATCAGGTTGTATTAGGTTTGGCATCAAACAGTCCTCTATATCCAAGTTTGGGAAGAACTTTGCCAGCAAACCCATTAACTGATTTGGACTCTCCTGTTGAAGTAGACTTCAAAATGTACGGTAACGGCGCTCAAACGGTTAGCATGCCATCTGGAACGAATATTAGCATCGCAGCTGAAGATAAGACCAGTTACTCTCCTACAGCCGTTTTGGCGGATGGCAGAATTCAAGTATCAAATGCTGAGCCAAATACGGTTGCTATTGTTACAGCAGGTTCATCTTCGTTTAATGTATCTATCGGTACAAACGGTACAGGTTCGGCCTCTAGTGGTAATTTACCAGCAGACTCTTCATTGACAGTAGCAGATACAAGTTCAACATGCGAAGCTGAACTCGTTTCTGGTAGTTTGACTGTACCTGATGTTGTTAACTTAGGAGCTGGTGTACCAGTAGGAAATGGTACTTTTGGCAAGGTAACAGATGGTGCGGTCAGCTACACATTTAGCTACAGTGGTTGCCGCCCTAACGATCAACTTAAACTAACAGTGGTAACGCCATCTCCAGCTGCAAACAGTTCTACAAAACTGATTAGATTTATATAAAGTCAATTAAGCTAAAAGTATAGAACCCCCAACCCTACATTGGGGGTTCTTGCGTTATATCTCCCTAAATATATAAATCATCCTAAATAACCAAAAACAACTAACTCGCTCAGCAAAGCATCGCAAAAAAGATTAAAATAACCAGTTTACTACGCTGTCAGTCACTTCAGCGATCAGTCATCATTTTTATATTGGGCGCACTATGTCAGACAATACCACGACTGCTACAGCAAGCATAAAGTCGAGCAAAACTTCTCAAGATGTACTATCTACTGATGTTATTGATACCGCGACGCTACTCATTAAGTGCCGCGACCAAGCGGGCATCGTGCAAGCGGTATCTGAGTTTATTCATCGCTATGGCGCTAATATTATTACGCTCGATCAGTACTCAACCGCGCATGAAGGGGGCCAATACTTTATGCGNTTAGAGTTTGCNTTGGCAGGCTTGAGCGAAATTATNGATAACTTTGAGGCCAGCTTTGCGNATACGGTTGCTAAGCGCCACAACATGACGTGGCGGCTACACAACAATGCCATCAAGACCAAGGTCGGTATCTTGGTGTCAAAGTTCGATCATGCATTATTGGACTTATTATGGCGTCATCAGCGCGGCTTGCTCGATTGTGATATTACGTGTGTGGTCAGCAACCATCCAGACCTGCGCCAAGCGGTAGAAAACTTTGATATTACTTTTCATCATGTACCGGTGACTAAAGACAACAAAGCAGATGCCGAAGAGCAGATTCATACGCTGATGGCAGGCAATGACTTATTGGTATTGGCGCGTTATATGCAGATATTGTCGTCCGATTTTGTCAAACGCTGGCCGATGCAGGTGATTAATATCCATCACTCATTTTTGCCAGCGTTTGTCGGTGCCGACCCTTATCGTCAGGCTTATGACAAAGGTGTCAAACTTATCGGCGCAACAGCGCACTATGTTACCGCCGAGCTCGATCAAGGGCCTATCATCGAGCAAGATGTGCACCGCGTCACCCACAGACAAGGGGTAACAGAATTACGCGCTATTGGTCGCGATATTGAGCGCAATGTGTTAGCGCGCGCGGTCAATTGGCACGTCCAAAACCGAGTGATTGTAGCGGGTAATAAAACCGTGGTGTTTAATTAAGGGATTTAATTAAATAGTGCTGAAATCACTGTACGTCAGTAAAAAGGCCGCCAGTCATTTTCTATTATGACTGGCGGCCTTTTTATGTTTGCTGCTTGAAAATACCAACTATAGCAGCATCTCTAATACAAACTTGCTGCCAATAAAGCCAATTGCCAATAAGATAAACGCATAAATGGTCATATTGGCAGCACGTTTGCCGCGTAGGCCGCCGCGCCAATTGCCTATTAATAATAAGCCAAATAACAACCAAGACAGGACGCTAAACACGGTTTT
>FUFK010065923.1_pt1 | contig 24204 bp, 25 predicted proteins | sample 1021851 | NCBI WGS metagenome assembly FUFK01 (sample SAMEA51879418, study PRJEB19060) | metagenome | reverse complement strand
TTTAATCTTTTATCAGGATTTCTACTGAATTTAAATAATTCCTGATTCAATTTTAAATATTTTTCTGAAATCATATAATCAAACAAATCATCTTCACTTGCAGGATTAAATAATTCAATCCTATCAATAAATTCAATGCCCATATTTTTAGTTATTTCAACTGCATTAGTAGACCAGGGAGTTACCATTGTTTTTCGTGGGCCAATAAAAGTAGATTCAATGATTTTTGTTTTTAGAAACTTACTATTTCCAAACAACCATACTAATTTTTTTATATCATTTTGGGAAATGGGATTCTTACTATCAACGGCATAAATTTGGTTATTGTTGTTTTGAAAGAATGATATCATAAAGTATCATTCAAAAGTATGCTAAAAAATGAAAGAAATAATAAGCAGATTGTGATGATTTTACTGTACTTCTAAAAAATTTATTAACAATTATTTATTATTTCTAGCCCTCGAAATCATAAGTTGTCTGAATTTATACTCAACTGAGGGGAGTCTAACAAGATTTCCATTTTCTATAATTTTGGAAAGTTCTGACATCATATTTTTTTTTAATTCTAAACTTTTTAAACCATTTTCATAAGTTTTTTGAATCAATTCTTGAATCTCAAAATCTTCAATTATTTTATTTTGAAGAAGTTTCCTGTTTGTCAATGTAATATCTCGGCTTAAGATTAGCCTTTGTGCGTCATATTTAGAATACACCTCCCAAAATTTTTTTTCAATATCTTCATTCAATTCTAATTCATTAAGAATAAACAATTTTTTTTCAGCATAGAATTTTTCTTGCGTCATTCTTTTTGCATCATCCTGAGCAGAAATACTTTGAAAAACAAAGAGAAATAATATTAATAAAATTCTAATCAATTGTTAAATAATCAAAATCGCTATCAAAATTAGACATAATTATCTGATTATCATAGTTTTGATATGTGTAGTTTGAAGAATATCGGTTGATGATGAGGTTTTGATTCATGTAATCAAAATTTTCTTCAAGAATATCATTGACTAAAAATGTTTCATCAACAAATTCTTTTTCACTAAAAGTATTGAGGAAAAATAAGATCATTAGAGACATGGTTAATGAACTTGTTATTAGTAAATTTCTGTAAAAAGACCTTGATCTTTCTTTTTCAATAATTTTTTTTGAATCAATATTTTCAAAATAGTTTCGCGGAAAAGTAAAAACATTTTTTTTTAATTTTAATTTTTCTAAAATTTCAATATCAATATTCTCAAAATATTTTTTGGGAACTTTAAATGAATTACTTTTTCTCATATACTTAAGACAACGGATTTATTAAAAGGTTTGATTTTCAGATATTTCCTTTTTTATTTTATTTTTCGCAAGATGATATGATGTCTTTAAAGCACCAACTGATGTTCCAAGTATTTGGGATATTTCTTTAAACTTCAAATCATCATAATACTTCATTTGAAAAACTAACTTTTGTTTGGGAGGAAGTTTAGCGATTATTCCCTGTAGTTTAATATCTAATTCATCGCCATCAAAATATGGATCTTGCCTCAAGTTATTAATCATTGTATTGTACATTATTTCTGAGCTAAAAAAATATTTTTTTTCTTTTGATTTTAAATAATTGATTGATTCGTTATAAGCAATTCTATACATCCATGTTGATAGTTTACTTTCTTCTTTGAATTTTTGAATTGATCTATAGATTTTTAAATATACATTTTGTAACACATCGTTTGTATCTTCATGATTTAACAATAATCTTCTGATTTGAAAGTATAGATTTTTTTTACTTTGATTAACCAATTCCCTGAAAGCATTATCTTTAGATTTGGAGTTTTTTAGTCTTTGTAATAACTCTTTTTCTTTCGCTGACACTAGAACTGATTTCTTTCGATTCATAAAATATTTATTAAAATCAACTTAAGGACTGTAATGATATTAAATTATTGTAAACCCCTTTTTTCTTTATTAAATCATCATGAGTACCTTGTTCAATAACTTTACCTTTATCCAAAACAACAATATTTTGGGCATTTTTAACAGTAGACAATCTATGTGCTATTACAATTGATGTTTTGTTATGCATAAGCTTTTTAAGTGCTTCTTGAACAAGTTTTTCAGATTTTGAATCAAGAGATGATGTAGCCTCATCTAAAATTAGGATTGGAGATTTTGAAATAATAGCACGAGCAATGGAAATTCGTTGCTTTTGTCCTCCTGAAAGGTTTGCACCATTGTCTGCTATTTTATGGTCCAACTTATTACTAAATTCATTAATAAAGTCAATGGCATTAGCAGTTTTAAGGGCTTCATACACCTCATCATCATCAATTTTTTTTCCTAACAATATATTATCTCTAATAGTGCCATTAAATAGGATAGATTCTTGACCAACAATTCCTATTAGTGATCGAACACTCCTCTTGCTGATTTTTTTTAGTTCAATTCCATCAATCAATATTTTACCAGATGAGTAATTATAAAACCTAGGTAAAAGATTTGCAAGGGTAGATTTTCCACTTCCTGATGGTCCAACTATTGCTAAGGTCTCTCCCTTTTTTATTTTTAGGTTAATATTTTTTAAAACCTCTGCTTCATCGTAAGTAAACGAAACATTTTTTATTTCAATTTTTTTATTAAAGGAATTAATATTTTCTAGATTTTGTAACTCAAATTCATTTTCTGAGTCGATAAGTTCATAAACCCTTTCGGCAGCAGCATTCCCTTTTTTTAAAGCATATAATGCTTTACTAATTGATTTAGCAGGTGTCAATACCCCATATGCTAAGCCCATGTAAGTTATAAAAGCAGCAGGTTTTAAGTTCATGTCAATTAAAACTAATTTTCCGCCATACCAAAGCAAAACTCCGATCACTAATATTCCAAGAAATTCACTTAGAGGAGCTGCAATATTTTGTCGATTTACTAAGCTATTTGAATATTTAAAAAATTTTGAATTAGATTTAAGAAACTTTTTAGTAAAGAAGGTTTCTGAAACAAAAGCTTTAATTACACTAATTCCATTTAAGGTTTCCTCAGTTATCGATGTTAATTCACCTTGTTCTTTTTGAACAATTAAAGATCTTCTTCTTAATGTTTTACCTATGTAAGAAATAATAAATGCTGAAACTGGAATGAAAACGATTACAAATAAAGTGAGTTCCAAGCTAATTATAAACATTGCTGTTATTGTAAAAATTATGGATAAAGGATCTCTAATAAAAATTTCAATAATCGATAGGTAAGAATTTTGAACTTCAATGACATCTGAAGTTATTCTAGAAATAACATCACCTTTCTTATTTTTTGAAAAAAAACTCATTGGAAGAACAATTAGGCTTTCAAATATTTGTTTTCTAATAATTCTAATAACTCCATTTCTCATGATTGTTGAAAAGAAAAGAGCAAAATAATTGAAGACATTTTTTAAAAAAAACAAGAAAATAACAACAAACACAACAAATAAAATTGCTTTTTGATTGTCTTGTCCTGCAAATACAACAACTTGGTAATTTAACCAGTTTTCTAAAAAACTTCCCAAATTTAATGATGAATCAAAATCGGGTTTAACAATGGTTTGATTTGTACCATTAAATAATACCTCCAGCATTGGCATAAGAGAGAAAAATGCAATAGCACTAAAAAGAGCATACAAAGCACTGAATAAAATATTAAGAATAAACTCCTTCTTAAATAATTTTAAATTCTTTATTACTCTAGTAAAAAACATTTAAACTATATCCTTTATAAGTTCATTTAATTTCAACTCCAAATCATTGTTTACTTTAATGTAATTTTTTGCTGATTTTAAACTTGAACTTACACTAAAGTAATATTTTATTTTAGGTTCAGTACCGCTTGGTCGTAAACAAACTGAAGTTTTGTCCTCACATTTGAGGATTATTAAGTTTGACTGAGGCAATTTAATTTTTTCTGATTTTTTTGTTTTAAAATTAAATTTCTTGCCCAGTAAATAATCTTCCACAATTAAGACATTACTATTGCCAATTTTTTTTGGAGGATTCTTTCTTATATTATCAATGATAGAATTTATTTTTTTTCTTCCATCTAAACCAGTTAGCTTTTTTGTAACTAATTTTTCTTTGTAAAATCCATACTTAATGTAACAATCAATAAGTTGATTTAAAAAGGATTTATTTTTTTCTTTTACTTCATTAAGTATTTCACATATTAGTAGGCTTGAAGCGATTGCGTCTTTGTCTCTAACAAAATCACCAAATAAAAAACCATAACTTTCCTCACCTCCTGCGACAAAATCCTTTTCAGGAAAATCATTAATCATTTTACCAATCCATTTAAAACCAGTAAGAGAAAGCATTATTTCAACGTTGTTAAGCTTAGCTATCTTTTCAATCATTGGCGTTGAAACAACTGTTGATGCAATAAATGAATTTTTATGATTTATATTTTTTTTTAACAAATAGTCTAGCATTAATACCATTGTTTGATTGCCATTCAGTAAAATAAACTCATTGTTTTGTCTAATGGCAATTCCAAACCTGTCCGAGTCGGGGTCTGTTCCCACTACAATATCATAATTAAGTTTTTTTGCCAAACTAATACCAATAGATAGAGCTTCTGCTTCCTCAGGATTTGGGGATATAACCGTGGGAAAATTTCCATCGGGGATCATTTGTGACTCTACAGTTTTATATTCAAAACCGTAATCTTCTAGCAATGATGGAATCATTTTATAGGATGTGCCATGAATTGGTGTAAAAACAACCTTTAATTTTTTTTTCTCCTTTTTAATGTCAATTTTTTTGAGATAATCACCTAACTCTTTGAAATATTCTTTTTCAATTTCATTGTAGTTAGTGAGCTTTAAGTTTTTATTCGTCTGAAAATTTATATCAGCGTAATTAGTTCTAGATATTGAGCTCATTAATTTTTTATCGATTGGAGGAACAATTTGACCTCCATCTGACCAGTATACTTTATATCCATTATATTCAGGAGGATTGTGAGAAGCAGTTATCACNATACCACAAATACATGATAAGTTTCTGACCCCAAATGAAACAATGGGTGTTGGTTTGATTTCATCAAAAACATATGTTCTTATATTATTTGCATTAAAGATATCAGATACAACGTCACAAAGGTACTTGCCATTTTTTCTACTATCATAACCAATTATAACTTTAGGTTCTTTAATTTTTAAGTCATTAATAAAGTTGCATATTCCCTGAGTTGTTTTTCCCAAGCTATATTTATTTATCCTATTTGGCCCTATACCCATGATTCCTCTCATACCGCCGGTACCAAATTCTAAATCTTTGTGAAAAATATCATTAAACTCTGATCGATCAAGTTTTTCTTTAAGTCTGTAAACTTCTTTGGTCGTTTCTTTATCAAAAGGTTGGTTAGACCATACTTTAAAATTTTTTTCAGCTAAATTCACGATTGGTTATTTAGTTTTTTCAACTATTGAATAATTGTCATTATCTGTTTTAGATCTTAGTATTAATTCTCCTAGAAATCCAGCAATAAAAAAAATCAATCCCATTAACATTGTAACTAGTGAAATATAAAATAGAGGCCTTTCTGTTATCAATCTTCCAGTTTTGTTTAAAAAAAGCTTATCATAACCAATATAAATTGAAATAATCAATCCAATTACAACCATGATAGTTCCAATTAATCCAAAAAAATGCATTGGTCTTTTACCAAATCTTTGAATAAACGACAATGTTACAAGATCTAAAAATCCTTTAATAAATCTGTCAGCGCCATATTTTGTTTTACCAAACTTTCTGGGGTGGTGTTTAACCTCTTTCTCAGAAATTTTAATAAAACCAGCATTTTTTGCAAGAACTGGAATATATCTATGCATTCCATCAGTAAGACTTATGTTTTTGATAACCTCNGATTTATATGCCTTTATTCCACAGTTGAAATCATTCAATTTAATTCCAGATGCTTTTCTTGCCGCCCAATTAAATAGTTTGGATGGTATGTTTTTAAAGATGATTGAGTCGTATCTCTTTTTTTTCCAACCAGAGACTAAATCTAAGTTTTGCTCAGTGATAATTTGAAAGAGTGGGTAAATTTCATTTGGATCGTCCTGCAAATCAGCATCCATTGTGATTACTGTATTTCCTTGAGCTCTTTTGAAACCTGCTAGGAGTGCCATAGATTTTCCATAATTTCTTTGAAACTTAAGTCCACATACACGATTATTGATAGATAAATCATTAATAATAGACCAGGAATTATCTGTGCTGCCATCGTCGATGTATATTATTTCAAAGTCAAGATTTTTTCCATTTAGTGAGTTNATTATGGCTTGATTAAGTTCATTTAGAGATTCAGATTCATTATACAACGGAATAACAATAGAAAGGTCCATTCTCAATTAAGATTTTTTTATAACCAAGCCCAAGAGTAAACTAAACATGAAGCCTACGAAAAGATTTGATACAATTGTAAATGGATATACCAAGTTTTTAGTCCATTCTAAATAACCAATAAACTCTTCTTTTGTCCAAAATTCTCCACTTTCAGGATTAGTCATCTGCTCTGGATTTTGTTCAATTGCAACTTCATATGCGATATTCCATGCAGTGTCCCAAAAAGTAGGTTCAATCACGTTAGTGAGCAATAAAAAATATAAAATAAAAACAAGCGCATTAACTACAGATATTCCAGTACCTAACTTTAGAACAGTTTTTAAATCTATTATTCCCTTGTTTATTTTTTTATAGTTTATCCCACATGCCGTTATTCCACCAACTAAGATCAATAAACCTACAATATTTGAAGTTGTGTCGTTTTCATAGTGAGTGCCTAGAACTGCCTGCATTATTGAAAAAGATACAGTGAAAAATGCAGTATATAATCCAAACTTCTTTATCTCATTTTTGGTTGATATTGTTTTCATTTTTTGAATGTAAATTTATGTAGAATTTATCTATTATTNATATTCATTGCATAAATTAAAAAAAAACTTATTTTTGCTCACTCAATNAAAAAATGAAAAAAGGCATTCACCCAGATAATTACAGACTTGTAGCTTTTAAAGACATGTCCAATAATGATGTTTTTATTACTAAGTCAGCTGTTGAGACTAAGGATACAATAAAACACGATGGTGTAGATTATCCATTAGTNAAGTTAGAAATTTCAAGAACATCTCACCCATACTACACAGGTAAAACAAAACTTGTTGACACCGCCGGTAGAATAGATAAGTTTAAAAATAGATATGCTGGCTTGTCATTGAAAAAAAATGAGGATTCAAAACCGTCTGAAGCTTTGCCTGCTGAGGAGCCTGTTGCTGAAGCTGCACCTGCTGAGGAGCCTGTTGCTGAAGCCGCACCTGCTGAGGAGCCTGTTGCTGAAGCCGCACCTGCTGAGGAGCCTGTTGCTGAAGCCGCACCTGTTGCTGAAGAAGCACTTACTGAGAATCCTGATGAAAATATAGACTCTGAGTCTGTTAAGTAATTTTACATTACAATTTATTTACTTCCTCTAGATTAAGCATATTAATTGCATTNNTAGACATNCCAACAATGTTATTGTTTAGAAGTCTTATTGACATGTCATAGTATAATGGAATGATCGGGGAGAAGTCGTGTATGATATTCTCTAGAATTTCAAAATTTTTTTCAATGTGTGATTCTTCATCTTTTAATATGTTGTAGATACTATCATATCTTTCATTCATAAAATATGTATAATTTGGCCCATTGGGTGTTTTGTTTTTTGAATAGAAAAGTCCAAAATAATTTTCTGGATTTGGATAATCAGCTATCCAACTTGCCCTAAAAAAATCATATTTCCCCTTTGCTTTTCCTTGTCTGAGTATTGATGGAGGAGTAATTTCAATTTTCAAGTTTATATTTATCTTTTTCAATTCAGATTGAATAAACTCTAAGACGTCTAGGTATTGAGCATCAGTCACAACATTTAATTCTTTTAATTCATCTCCATTTTTTTCCAAATACTTGTTTAAATATTTGTTTGCTAAATCTACATCGTAAAAATATCGTTCACTAAAAAAATCATGATTAAGACCAGATGGTACGATTCCACTCAAAGCAGGATAACCAATATTTTGCCTTAAATATTTAATCATTTTTTCTCTGTCAATTGCATGATTAATTGCCAACCTTAGGTATTTTTCGCTTTCCAGTGTGTTATTTGTATTAAATGCCAAGTACTCGGTGTTTAGGTATGGATTTTTAATAATATTGATGTTCTTATAATCTTTTTTTAAATCACCATAATTGTCAAAAAGTAGTTCTGTAATAGAATTTTCGGGTGAATTTATCATATCAAGATTTTTGGACATAAACTCCATAAATTCACTTTTTTTATCAGGAATAAATGTGATTGCAATACCATCTAGGTAAGGCAGTTTCTTTCCACTACTATCAATTTTAAAATAGTTGTTGTTTTTTCTCAGCACTAATTTTATGTTTTTATCCCATTTTTTAAAAATAAATGGACCAGTACCAATTGGAATATTATCTAAAATCTTGTCATCTTTAAATGATTCGTAGGGAACAACAGACGAATATTTCATTGTAAGCTTTCCTAAAAAACTATTTGATTTATTTTTCAATTTAATTTTTAAGACTGTATCATTAACAGCTTCAAATTCCTTCACATTTTTAAAGATCCATGACCCAGGTGAGGCTATTTTTGGATCTAGTATTCTGATTGAAACTATAAACAAAATCCTCAGAAACCACCTGTCGTGTAGAGTCTTTACCAAATATCTCTGATTTATGAAAAAAAACATTATCATTTAAAATGAAAGTATATTCATTCTTTTTGTCATCAAAATACCATTCTTTCGCAATATCTGGTTTAATTTCTAGGTTTTCATCCAATTTGACCAAACCATTGTACAACTGATNNCAAGGCCACATATTTCTCAATGTAGAGGAAAATGCAGGGTCCAATGAACTTATATTNGAATATTCATTGTACTTAAAAATTTTAAGATTATTATCAGGATTATGGTGACATGAAACAATAATTAATGAAAAAAAAAGACTGATAAATATGTATTTCACTTCTTCAATTTAAGTATATATTTGCAATTCTTTTAATCATGAAAGTTGCATTTAAAACACTAGGTTGTAAGTTGAATTTTTCTGAGACATCAACCATATCAAGGGAATTTACCAAAAATGGTTATGAAAAAGTAGATTTTGATAAAAAATCTGACATATACATAATCAATACTTGCTCAGTTACTCAAAATGCAGATAAAGAGTTTAAGTACCTTGTCAACAAAACAAAAAAAAATAATCCGAATGCCTATGTTGTTGCTGTAGGTTGCTATGCTCAATTAAAACCCAAAGAAATATCATCAATTGATGGAGTTGATTTAGTTTTGGGAGCTGATAAAAAGTTTGATATTCTGAATTATTTAGAATTTGATAAAAAAATCAGTCAAAATTATCATTCTTGTCAAATATCTGATGTAAATAAGTTTAAGCCATCATACTCTTTTGGTGATCGCTCTAGATCATTTTTAAAAATTCAAGATGGTTGTGATTATCAATGTTCTTATTGTACGATACCACTTGCAAGGGGAAAATCAAGAAGCCCCTCTTTAGAAAATGTAACAGACAGTATCAAATCTTTGCTTGATAAAGGTGTTAAAGAAGTCGTGTTAACAGGTGTTAATATTGGAGATTTTGGAATTTTTGATCCTAAAAAACCAAGGCAAAATAATTTTCTTGACTTATTGAACCAAATAAGTAAAATAAAAGATTTAAAAAGATTAAGAATATCATCAATTGAACCAAATCTTTTGAATAACGATATTATTGACATTGTAAGTGAGTCCGAAAAAATACTTCCTCATTTTCACATTCCACTGCAAAGTGGCTCGGATAAAATATTGAAACTTATGAAAAGAAGGTATTTAAGAAATGTTTATGAGTCAAGATTTGAATACATAAGAAAAAGAATCCCTAATGCATGCATAGGTTCAGACGTAATTGTAGGATTTCCAGGCGAGGATGAATTGGAATTTACAGAAACATATAATTTTCTTAAGTCTATTGATATTTCTTATCTACATGTATTTTCATATTCGGAAAGGTCAAACACTTCATCATTATTGTTAGACCAGAAAGTTTCAAAAATTATTAAAAATAAAAGAAGTAAAATTTTAAGAGAGCTATCAAACTCAAAAAAACTTGAGTTTTATAAAAAGAATATCAATAATTCTCATAATGTTCTATTTGAGACAGAGAATAAAAATGGATACATATATGGCTATACCGAAAATTATGTCCGGGTAAAATCTCTTTGGTCAAATTCTAAACAAAACGAGATAGTGAATTGTTACTTAGATAGTATAGACAGCGATTTCAGTTGCATTGCAGAGCAGGCTGTTGAACTTAAAGTCTGACACCAACTGGAAGTAGGTCCATATATTCCCGGTTTTTCTTCAAAAAAACTTTTATCTCACTCGATGTTGGCATCATTCTCAAGTTTCTGTCCTTAATGAGTTCAAAAATTGAGACTAAAAATTCTTCTTTAAAATTATCATCAGTATTTTCTGGAATTATAATTTTTGTCAAAAAAATCTTTCTTTCTTGTAAAGCNTACTCAACTTTTGCCAGTTTGCCATTAATTTCAACTTCAAATTGACGCAAAAAGTCATTATCATTAATCGAGAAATCGTTCATAAAAGTTAGTTGTTTAGTTGTTTTGTTACCACAAATATAGTAAAATTGAAAGAACTATTTTTGTATATAATTCTGAATCAGGGAGATACATATGATATTTTTTTTATGCCNGGAATGGCAGCAAACAGTAAAATTTTTGANTTTTTAAAATTTCCAAAAAATTTCAAACTTCATTATTTGGAATGGTTTCAACCAAATGAGAANGAAGNNCTTAAATCATATGTNNACAGGTTGTCAAAAGAAATCAATGGAAAAAATATTATTCTNGTAGGTGTTTCTTTTGGGGGAATTATTGTTCAAGAGCTTTCCAAAATTATGGTTGTCAAAAAAGTAATTATTATATCTAGTGTAAAATCCAGACATGAACTTCCCTTGATGATGCAATTAAGTAAAAAAACAAAAGCTTACAAGTATCTTCCTTTAAATTGGATTGATGATTTTGAATCTTTAGTTGTGTTTGTTTTTGGACCTATGATAAAAAAAAGAATTTCGTTGTACAGGAAATATCTATCCTTTAGGGATGAAAATTATTTAAAGTGGGCTATTCACCAAATTGTAAATTGGGAGCAGAATAAACCTCACAAAAGTACAATTCATATTCATGGAACACATGATCTTGTTTTTCCTTCAATTTATATTAAAAATGCAATTTTTGTAAATGGAGGTAATCATGCCATGATTTTGAGAAAAGCAACATGGTTTAATGAAAATCTACCAAAACTAATAACTCAAGGTTAATTAGATTCTTTTCATTTGGGTTTGCATGATTTTTATTTGTTGAGTCATCATGCCATGCTTATCTAATTTTTTCGCCTCATTAAGTAGCATCGTTGCTTCTCTTTTTCTTCTTTTTTGCATCAAAATTCCTGCAAGACTCAATTTTGCCATTGCAATGTCATGATTCATGTTGAGACCTAGCGAAAGAGCCTTTTTAAAAAACTTCTCAGCTTGAGTTAGGTTTTTTTGTGAATATATGATTCCAAATAGATAATTGTAGTATCCGTGTTGTTTTTTGATTAAAGATTTTTCCGGATTTTTAATCATATTTAAATATTTTTCTGTACCGTCGAAATCTTGTTTTCTCATTCTTAAAAATGCCAAGATTAGCATTTCATTTTTAAAATACAGTAGAATAAAGGTTAGTGATAAAAATATTAGTGCTATTCCGTTTCCAATGTTGTCATTCATAAATTGGGTAACACAAAAAATTATCGATAAAAATGCAAGAATTAGTTTGAATATTTTATTGAACACTTGTCGTTATTTATTTCGTAAAATTAAAAAAAACTTTTATTAATGAATTAATTTCAATTATTGTATATTTGGCGAAATTTATTCTAGATGAAAAGAACGTTTCAGCCCTCAAATAGAAAAAGAAAAAATAAGCATGGATTTAGAGAGAGAATGTCCACACCTGAAGGACGTAAAGTTCTTTCAGCTAGAAGAAAAAAAGGCAGAAAAAAATTGACTGTTTCTAGTGAATTAAGACATAAAAAATAAGTTGAAAAAAAGATTACAAAAAAAGGGTGTTGTTTTTAAAAATAACACCTTTTTTTTGATATATTGAAGAACGATTATGCCCCTAAGAAAAGACCTTAAAAGTATACTCATAATCGGTTCAGGTCCAATTGTAATTGGTCAAGCTTGCGAATTCGATTATTCTGGTTCTCAAGCCCTTAGGTCATTAAAAGAAGATGGAATTGAAACTATTTTAATTAATTCAAATCCTGCTACCATCATGACAGATCCCGTCATGGCTGATCACATTTATTTACTCCCACTTAATACCAAGTCAATTCGCAAAATTGTTCAGAAGCATAATATTGATGCTGTTCTACCAACAATGGGCGGACAGACTGCATTAAACTTGTGTATTGAAGCAGGTGAAAAGGGGATTTGGGATGAGTTTGATATCGAAATTATTGGCGTTGATATTGATGCAATTCAGATTACTGAGGATAGAGAAAAATTTAGATTATTATTAGAAAAAATTGATATTCCTTATGCTCCCTCAGAAACTGCTACATCTTTTTTAAAAGGAAAAGAAATTGCACAAAAGTTTGGCTTCCCTCTTTGTGTTAGACCCTCATTCACCTTGGGAGGTACAGGTGCTTCAATCGTATACCAAGAGGAAAAATTTGACACACTATTAAACAGAGGTTTAGAAGCTTCACCAATTCATGAGGTCATGATTGACAAGGCTTTAATAGGTTGGAAGGAATATGAATTAGAGCTACTTAGAGATAAAAATGATAATGTTGTAATAATTTGTACGATCGAAAATATGGATCCTATGGGTATTCATACAGGTGATTCAATAACCGTAGCTCCAGCAATGACTCTTTCAGACACAACATATCAAAAAATGAGAGACATGGCTATAAAAATGATGAGAAGTATAGGTGATTTTGCGGGAGGATGTAATGTTCAATTTGCAGTTAGTCCTGATGATAATGAGGATATTATTGCTATTGAAATCAACCCGCGTGTCTCAAGATCATCCGCATTAGCTTCAAAGGCTACTGGCTATCCAATTGCTAAAGTTGCAAGTAAATTAGCAATCGGTTATTCACTTGATGAATTAGATAATCAAATAACAAAATCAACTTCTGCATTATTCGAGCCAACACTAGATTATGTAATTGTAAAAATTCCAAGATGGAATTTTGATAAGTTTGAAGGTTCTGAAAGAACTGTTGGATTAATGATGAAAGCTGTAGGTGAAGTAATGGCTATTGGAAGATCATTTCAAGAAGCTCTTCACAAAGCTACCCAGTCATTAGAAATAAAACGTAATGGGCTTGGGGCTGACGGAAAAGGGTACAAAGATTATGAGACAATTATGCATAAATTAAAATATCCATCATGGGATCGGGTGTTTGTTATATATGATGCGATAAAAGCTGGAATATCAATCAATAGAATTCATGAAATAACAAAAATTGATTTGTGGTTTTTAAATCAATATGAAGAATTGTCTCACCTTGAAGATGAAATTTCAAAAAATAATATAGAAACTTTAAATAAGGAATTATTGCTTGAGGCTAAGCAAAAAGGGTTTGCTGATCGTCAAATTGCACACATGCTCAAATGTTTGGAAAGTCAAGTTTATAAAAAAAGAAAAAAGCTTGGTATAAACAGAGTTTATAAGCTTGTTGACACATGTGCAGCTGAGTTCAAAGCAGTAACTCCATATTATTATTCAACTTTTGAGGAAGAAGTCCTGGATAGCAAGGGTAATCTTTTTGTCGATAATGAAAGTAAATCAAGTGGAAAAAAGAAGATTGTTGTTTTAGGATCAGGGCCGAATAGAATAGGTCAAGGAATTGAATTTGACTATTGTTGTGTTCATGGTGTACTCGCAGCATCTGAGTGTGGTTATGAGACAATCATGATCAACTGTAATCCTGAAACAGTTTCGACTGACTTTGATGTAGCTGATAAACTTTACTTTGAGCCGGTATTTTGGGAACATATATATGATATAATCCAACATGAAAAACCAGAGGGAGTTATAGTTCAACTTGGTGGTCAAACAGCATTAAAATTAGCCGAAAAGCTAGATCGATATGGTATAAAAATAATAGGAACCACTTTCAAATCATTAGATCTAGCCGAAGATAGAGGTTCTTTTTCGGAACTTTTGAAGAAAAACAATATTCCTTATCCTGAATTCGGAGTTGCTGAAACTGCCGAGCAAGCTTTGGAATTGTCTGAACATTTAAATTTTCCAATACTTGTCAGACCATCATATGTATTGGGTGGTCAGGGTATGAAAATTGTAATTAATAAAGAGGATTTAGAAAAACATGTTGTGGATCTATTGCAAAAAATACCTAATAATAAACTACTGCTAGACCATTATTTAGATGGTGCGATTGAAGCAGAGGCTGATGCAATATGTGATGGTGAAAATGTTCAAATAATTGGAATAATGGAACATATTGAACCGTGCGGAATTCATTCGGGTGATTCTAATGCCACCCTTCCTCCATTCAATTTGGGAGATTTTGTTATGCAACAAATTATTGATCACACAAAAAAAATTGCTTTAGCTTTAAAAACTGTTGGTTTAATAAATATACAATTTGCTATTAAAGATGATACAGTTTATATAATTGAAGCAAACCCTAGGGCCTCTAGAACNGTACCATTTATTTCAAAAGCTTACAAACAACCCTATGTTAATTATGCTACCAAAATAATGTTAGGAAAAAATAAGATTAGTGATTTTAAATTTGAATCTAAGCTCGATGGATTTGCTATTAAACAACCTGTTTTTTCTTTCAGTAAGTTTCCTAATGTAAACAAAAATTTGGGGCCTGAAATGAAAAGCACTGGTGAAAGTATCTTATTTATTGACGATCTTAAGGATGATGATTTTTATGAGATTTATTCCAGAAGGAAAATGTATTTAACAAAATAGGTATTGGAACTAATAATTATCATATTTCTAGTAGCGATAATTTCAGTACTTACATATATCCTGCTAAAGGGACCAAGAAACTCCGATTCTGATATTTTGGTTCAATTGACCAGTAGCTTAACAAATCAAATCCAGGANGTAAGAAAAGAAATCAATGATAATTCTGAAAAGAGCAGAATCGAAATTGAATCTAAATTAAAGACTATAAACAAAGAAATTTTAGATTTTCAAAGTAACTCAAGCACCTCNCTACAAAAACAATTTGCTGAGTCCTCAAAAATTATTAAAGATGTAACTGCTGAGCTTGCTAAAATAAAAAATACTAATGAGCAAGTACTTAGTTTTGCAAATCAGATGAAATCGCTCGAAAAAATACTAAATAATCCAAAACAGCGTGGAATTTTTGGTGAAATTCAATTAGAAAATTTATTGTCTAATGTTTTACCACCAGAAATTTTTAAAATGCAATATACCTTCAGCAATGGTGAGANAGTAGATGCNATAATTAATGTGAATGAAAAAATTATNCCAATNGATGCAAAATTTTCATTGGATAACTACAATAAAATGATCGAAAGTAGCGATGAAAATGAAATAAAGGATCTAGAAAAAAAATTCAAGTCTGATATTAAAGCAAGAATAGATGAAACTTCAAAGTATATCAGGCCTGAAGAAAAAACTCTAGATTATGCCTATATGTTCATTCCTGCAGATGGACTCTATCAAGATTTATTAAATAGCAGAGTTGGCAGTTTAAAAATAAATTCAAGTGAACTTGTTTCTTACGCTTACTTAAAAAAAGTTATGATTGTATCCCCAATGAGTCTATTTCCTATGCTTCAAATTACAATGAAAGCATTAAATAATTTAAAATTTGAGAAAGAGATTGAGAATGTTATTAAAAATGTTAGAAATTTGTCCAATCATTTGTCCAGTTACAAAGTTTATCATGACAAAATGGGTTCACAACTTAGAACAGTTGTAAATCATTATAACAAATCGTCAGAGGAATTTAAAAAAATTGATAAGGACGTTACTAGAATTTCAGGTGGAAAAATAAATTTAAATTTAGATTCTGAAAAAATCGAAAAGCCTAACTTGAGTGAGTAGCCCAAACTTTGTTTTTCAAGCTTTCGTAGATAAATTTAATTAGGAAAGAATAAATTAAATCTCCGAGAATTGTGAACCCAAAAAAAGGTATTGCATTAACAAAACAAGTTAAAAATCCCTCAATTGTTCTTGGATATCCCAGTAACCATACTCCAAAATTAGATATTATAAAAAAAAGTATACTGGATATAAGAACAGAACTTAGATTTATTTTACCAATGTAATGTCCTACAAGACTTATTAATAAAAAAGATGAATAGACAAATATGTTTATGCTATAAAACCCCAAAAATAAGTCAGAAATATACAGGCAAATTAGCGGGATTAAAGATGCTAAAAGCTTATTGTCAAGCCTGGTGATTGAAAATAGAGCTATTGCTGTAATTGGAGTGAAATTTGGTGGGTGGGGGATAAGCCTTGATAAAGTGGCAATTATAATTAATAAAAAAATAAATTGTGTTTTTCTTAATTTCAAATTCCAGTGTAATTATGCGGATTAATTTTTTTTAATTCTTCCTTTATATTTTTATTTAAGTTCAAGGAGTTAATGAAATTAATAAAAACCTCTCTATCAATTTCTTTATTATTTCTTGTAAGCTTCTTTAGTTCTTCGTATGGATTTGGATAACCCTCTCTTCTCAATATTGTTTGTATGGCCTCTGAAACTACAATCCAGTTTTTGTTCAATTCTTCATTGATTTTTACTTGATTTACTAATAATTTATCTATACCCTTGATTGTAGACTTAATTGCAACAATCGAATGAGCTATAGGGACACCTATATTTCTTAGTACAGTGCTATCAGTTAGATCCCTTTGAAGTCTTGAAACAGGAAGTTTTGATGATAAGTGATTGAATATAGAATTGGCTAAGCCAAGGTTACCCTCTGAATTTTCAAAATCGATCGGGTTTACCTTATGAGGCATTGCTGATGAACCAATTTCACCTTTTTTGATTTTTTGCTTAAAGTAGTCCATTGAAATGTAGAGCCACATATCTTGATTGAAATCAATAATAATATTATTAATCCTGCTGAGGTTATCAAACAAAGCAGCTAAATTATCATAGTGTTCTATCTGGGTAGTGGGATAAGATAATTTCAATCCTAGTCCACTTACAAAATCATTAGCAAATTTTTTCCATTGAATTTTGGGAAATGCTACATGATGAGCATTAAAATTTCCTGTTGCCCCACCAAATTTAGCCGAGTGTGGAATTTTCTTTAATAATTTAATTTGTTCTCTGATTCTTGTTGAGAAAACCTTGAACTCTTTACCAAGTTTTGTTGGTGATGCCGGCTGACCATGTGTTTTAGCCAACATTGAAATGTTTTTATATTTTTTGGATTTTCCTTCAATTTTATCAATTAACCTAGAAATTTGTTGGTAATAACCATCGCTATTTTTGTCTTTGATTTCAAATTCTAAAAAATCTTTAATTAACAGAGGAATTGCAGTATTGTTGATGTCTTGTGATGTTAGTCCAAAATGAATAAATTCAGAAAATTTTTCATATTTAAGTATTTCGAATTTCTTTTTTAAAAAATATTCAACTGCCTTTACATCATGATTTGTAATTGTTTCTATTTTTTTTATTTCCAGAGCATCACTCTCATTGAATTCAAGGTATATTTTTCTTAAGTGTTTGTCATTTTGACGATTCCAACCNTTGAACTCTTTAATATCTAATTTAGATAGAGAAATAAAATATTCAATTTCAATTTTAAGCCTATATTTAATTAGTGCTTTTTCAGAGAAAAAATTAGATAAAACTTGAACTTTATCAAAATATCTTCCATCAATTGGTGAAATCGAATTAATTCGTTGTATCATTATTATGCAAAGATAATATATCTAGTAAAAGAAATTTATTTTCTCTTTAGCAGTTTGAATTCTTCGTAGCACTGACTTATTGCTTGAAGAATTTGTAAGTCGTTTGCAGATAAAATAAAACTTTCCGAGTAACTGCAATTTCTCAGAATTTCATCAATATCAAACTTATCTATTTGTAACAATTCAACTAATGTTTCACGATCAAATTTTGTGCTCAGAAGTTCTCTAATTTGATAATCTTCTTTCATTAATTTTAGTTTATTCATTTGCCTTGGTTTTTTACCAAAGATGTTGTAAAGAAAATCCACTGGATTGAATATGGCAGCAAACACCTTACTAATNGCACCCGGGCTGCTGGTTCCAGCTTCGTATCCCCTTGTAGGTAGTCCAGGAATATTGTAGCGGTATGTTTTACTTAGCGGGATGTTTCTNGCATCAATCTCTAGATAACCAGTTAGTTGATAGGGNCTTACAACAACTTCTTCCAATGCATATGCTAGCTCAGTTAATTTAATCTTAGAATTTTGAAATNTTATTAAGTCATTAGTTACNCTAATNTTNATAGATTTGAAGCCNAAATAAGAGAAAAACAAGGTATCATTAACTTGGGCACTAATTTCAAACTCACCATCCTTATTAGTAATTGTTCCCTCAACTTTATTGAGGTTGATTACATGAACATTTGATATAGGCTTTGAATCAGCATCATTTTCTACAACTCCAATTACTAAATCTTGTGAAAAAATGTAGAAACTTGTGCTAAAAAAAACTAAGATGAAAATATTTAATATCCTCATAAAATAAACTTACAATAAATTATTTTCTTTTAAATATTGTACCATTTTATTAATTGCTATTGACCTATGACTAATTTTATTTTTTTCTTTTAAACTCATTTCGCCGAATGTTGATGCATATCCATTCGGTTGAAAAATTGGGTCATAACCAAAACCATTACAACCTCTTTTTTCTTCAGTTATTTTTCCTTCAACAACACCCTCAAAATTAACACTCTTACCATCAATAATTAGAGAAATAATAGTTTTAAATCTTGAGTTTCTATTGGNTTTATTTTTTAGTTTAGTTAATACCAATTCAATATTTTTATCTGNGTTTCTCTCAACCCCGGAGTACCTTGCTGAATAAACCCCAGGCTCTCCATTTAATGAATCAATTTCTAGGCCAGTATCATCAGCAAAAACATTTTTTCCTGTTTGTNTGTTTACAAACTTAGCTTTAAACATTGCGTTTTTTTTTATGGTTTTTTCATTCTCAGGAATTTCTTGATTTAAACCAATGTCACTCAAACTGAACAAATTAATTTTGTCTCCCAAAATTTTTTTAAACTCCACCAACTTATTTTGGTTTTGACTAGCAATTATAAGTTCCATAAATCCTATTAAATTGCTAAATTAACTAAAAAACCAATTTTACTTTGTCGGATCTATATACAGTTGAGGTCGTAATTCCAATTCCATTAAGCCAAACTTTTGATTACATGGTTTCTAAATTAGAATTCGAAAATATAAAAAAAGGCTCCAGAGTAATTGTCAGTTTTGGTCACAAAAAATTATACACGGCAATAGTTGTTAAAAAATTTATTAATAAACAATATGATTTTAATTTGAAGGATATTGAGTTTATTGTAGATGATTCACCATGTCTTTCAACTGAGCAAATAGATTTGTTTAAATGGATCAGTGAATATTATTTGTGTCCGATTGGAAAAGTTTATGAAACTGCTTTACCTAAAATATTTTTAGTGAAAAGTGAAACAATAATAAAGTTATCAAATGAAAAAAACAATTTAGAAACCTCGGATCAAGCTAAATTAATTTTAAATGATATTAAAAATTCCGTAGAGATTACTCTTAAGGATATTATTAAAATTTATGGAAAAGAATCAATTAAATTAATTGATGAGTTAATTGAAAAAAATAAAATTCTTCTAAGTGAGGAAGTATTTGATTATTATAAGCCCATAATTAAATCGTACTTAAAGATAAATAAGTCTGTAGATCCATATAATTTGGCCAAAACTCCGCTCCAAAAAAAAATTATTGATTTATTTTTCTTAGAAAATCAAACTGAAATAAGTAAAAGTAGAGTTAAAAACAAACTTAATATCTCAGACTCAGCGATCAAATCCTTGATAAGATCAAATGCTCTAGTTGAGTTCAAAAAAAATATTTTAAGATCTCAAGATATTGATAAGAANACCGATAAAAAAATTGAACTGTCAAAGGATCAAAAAACTGCTTACGAGCGAATTGAAAAAGAAATTAAAAAAGAAAAAGTAATTCTCTTTCATGGCGTTACTTCTTCTGGGAAGACTGAAATTTACGTTGAATGTATAAAAAACCAACTAAATCAAGGTAAATCTGTCCTTTTTCTTGTCCCCGAAATTGCATTAACAACACAATTAGTTAATAGGTTAAACTCTTTTTTTGATAAAGAATTAATTGTTTATCATTCATCTGTAAATCCTCAAACAAGATTAGAGATATGGAAAAAAATTATTTCAAAAGATGATCCTTACTTGATACTGGGAGCAAGGTCAGCAGTTTTTCTTCCTATTAGAAACAACGGTTTAATAATAGTGGATGAGGAGCATGAAAATTCATATAAACAAACTCAAAAATCACCTTACTACAACTCTAGAGATATTGCAGTTTATTTATCAAAAATTCATGGATGTTCTGTTCTTTTAGGTTCCGCGACTCCTAGTTTGGAGTCTTTTTATAATGCAAAAATTGGAAAATACTCTTTGGTTAATTTGAGAAGAAGGTTTGGAGGTTTTGACCCACCAAAAATTCAATTTTTAGATCATTCATCAACAAAAAAATTATTCAGCGATAAAGTTATAAGTGAAATTAAATTAAGAATTGAAAAAAAAGAGCAAGTTATAATTTTCAGAAATAGAAGAGGCTATTCAACTTTTCTTCAATGCACTGCATGTAATGAGGTTGAAAATTGTCCAAATTGTGACATAAGTTTGACATATCATTTGAATGCAAACACATTAAAGTGTCATTATTGTGGTCATCACGAACCAGAGAAAAAAAATTGCTCAAGTTGTGGCCTGCCTTCACTAAATCGAAGAGGAGTTGGTACACAATTAATAGAAAATGAAATTGAAAAAAAATTTCCTAATGTCACGGTAGCAAGATTGGATTACGATACTACACGAACTAAAAAAAGTTTTAAGTCAATAATAAGAGGATTTGAAGAGAAAGAGTTTGATATTTTGGTTGGTACTCAGATGGTTACTAAGGGACTTGATTTTAGTAATGTTTCGTTGGTCTGTGTAATTGAATCGGATTTTTTATTGAATTATCCAGATTTTCGTGCCAATGAAAAATATTTTCAAATGATAAGACAGGTTTCCGGAAGGGCTGGTAGATCAAAATCACAAGGAACTGTACTTGTACAAACAAAAAATGTAAACCACAGTTTGAACAGAAGACTACAACTAGATGATGATATAAATTATTTCGATGGAGAATTAGCCCAGAGAAAAGAATTTGGCTATCCACCCTATGTTAAACTTATTAAAATAAAGTTTCGTTCAAGAAACAGGAAAATTTTATATGATGGTTCAAATTGGTTTGCTAATGCTTTAAAAAAGAATATGAAATCTAAAATATTAGGACCCGAATTTCCGATTATATCAAAAATAAAAAATGAATTTTTGATGAATCTATTAATAAAAGTTAAACCTGAAGATAAGCTGTTTTCAATAAAAAATATAATATCAAAAATTTTAAAAAAGTTTAGTACATATAGCCAGTTTAGATTAATCAAAACAAATGTCGATGTAGATCCCTATAATTAAATTATATTTTTTTTTGGAAGTCTTGATATAAACAGTATTTTTGCCCTCGAAATTTATGAATCACTACGAATCGACATTTATATTAAACCCGGCTTTGTCTGAAGCGCAGGTCAATGATGTAATCAAAAAGTATCAAAATTTTCTTAAGGACAATGGGTGTAAAATTATTGATACTGAAAATTGGGGTCTTAAAAAGTTAGCTTACTCAATTCAAAACAAATTAAGCGGATTTTATGCTTTAATTGATTTTGANTACANTGGAGATGANAATATCATNAATANTTACGAGACAGAGTTAAAGAGAGATGAAAGAGTTATGCGCTATCTAAATGTCAAACTAGATAAATATGCCACAGAGTGGTCGGTTAAAAGAAGAAGTAGAATGAAAAAAGAAAAAGTTTAACAATTATGGCGGATTTAAATGTAAACACAAACCAAGGTGAAATTAGATATTTAACACCATTAGATATCTCAACAAAAAATAGAAAAAAGTACTGTAGATTCAAAAGACTTGGAATAAAACACATTGATTATAAAGATCCCGATTTCTTGTTAAAGTTCATAAATGAGCAAGGNAAAATNTTACCTAGGAGATTAACTGGTACATCCTTAAAATTTCAAAGAAAAATATCTGTAGCTGTAAAAAGAGCACGTCATCTTGCTTTACTTCCATACCAAGCTGATTTACTCAAATAAAAAATATGGAGATAATTTTAAAAAAGGATGTTGAAAACTTGGGCTTTGCCGATGATGTCGTTACTGTCAAGAACGGTTATGGAAGAAATTTCTTAATTCCGCAGGGAAAAGCTATACTAGCAACAATTTCAGCAAAAAAAGCTCTTGCTGAAAAACTAAAACAGTCTGCCAACAAAGACAAACTTGCAATTGAAGAGGCCAACAAAATTCTGAAAAAATTAGAAAAGCTGGATCTTACCATCCCTGCAAAAGTTATCGAAACTGATAAACTATTTGGTTCAGTTACCAATTTGGATATTAGCAAGAAACTTCTAGAAGAAGGATTTGAAATAGAAAAAAATAGTATTATTTTATCCTCAAACATCAAGAAAACTGGTAAATATTCCGCAAAAATAAGACTACACAGAGAAGTTAACTTTGAACTTTCTTTTGAGGTTGTTTCTTCAGAAAAGTAATTCCTTTATTTTTTTATTTTTTTTAAAAGAGTGATATTTGATTAAATATGTCAAATAAATCTACCAACCCTAAAGGAACTAAAGATTATGGACCTAATGAATTACTTTCAGTAAGATTCATCATAAATAAAATTCAAAACGTTTTTATTTCCTTCGGCTACTCCGAAATTGAGACTCCATCAATTGAAAAAAGAGCAACACTTTACGAAAAATATGGTGATGAGGGTGATAAATTTATTTTCAATATAATTAACAGTGGCGAAAAGGTGAAAAAAGCTGATATTGAGTCATTATCTGCTGGTAAATTGAATCAGTTTGTGTCATCAATTAGCGAAAAGGGTTTAAGGTTTGATTTGACTGTTCCTTTGGCGCGATTTGTTGCTCAACACTTCAACGATATAAACTTCCCATTTAAAAGGTTTCAAATTCAAAAAGTATGGAGATCTGATAGACCTCAGAGAGGGAGGTTTCAAGAGTTTACACAATGTGATGCTGATGCTATTGGGTCTGATTCTTTGTTGCTCGAATATGAGATGATTCAAATTTATTCTAAGGTTTTCATTGAATTAGGTTTAAAAGATGTAAAAATCAAAGTTAATCACAGACAAATTTTAAATTCCATCGCAAATAAAATTGGAATAAGTGATAGATTTAATGAATTTATAACTCTAATTGACAAGAAGGACAAGATTAGCTCAGAAAAACTAAGAAATTTACTTAGAATAGAATTGGGTATCAGAGACAGTAGTATAGATTATCTGTTCGAATTATTTAGATATTCAGGAAATTTTTCTGATTTAATAAAAAAAATCACAAATGAATTTTCAGACGCATTATCAATCAAAGCTATTGATGAAATTAATAAGATTTATGAAATGATGGAAAATTCAGATGAACTAGTTGAAATCGAATTTGATTTATCTTTAGCCAGAGGTCTGAATTATTATACAGGNATAATTTATGAGGTTGTTGCTCCTGNNTCATCNATNGGGTCATTGGGNGGTGGTGGAAGATATTCGGATTTAACNAAATCTTTTGGTGTTGATAACCTATCAGGCATAGGAATATCCTTTGGACTTGAAAGGATTCATTTGTTAATGGATGAGAAGAATCTTTTTCCAGAANATAAAGGTACTTTCTAANGATATTCTAATTATCAACTTTGATATTAATTTTATTAAT
>FUFK010045733.1_pt1 | contig 24204 bp, 17 predicted proteins | sample 1021851 | NCBI WGS metagenome assembly FUFK01 (sample SAMEA51879418, study PRJEB19060) | metagenome | reverse complement strand
GCTTGGTGTCTTATCAGTAAAGTAACCAACGCTATTTTCAAAAAAAATTGGTGTCTTTCATTTTCAAAAGTTTTTTTTGTAATAGAAATAAAAAGATCCAGATCCTCATCTAGNTNATAATCCCCTNCTCNNAATATNCTANCNNAAGNTTACNGTNNGAAATNANTTTANAGAAAATTTCTGANGANACNNTAGTTGTTTNTTCGCAAGCNATGTTTAAAAAAANTAGAGCTAGTAATTTTCCTTTGATTAGNGCTGGCGNCTGATNGATATTATTAAATTTGATANTNGAACAATTTTAAAAACTATCTTGGATTNCATTTAATATTNTTTCAATAGATANACGATCTTGNTTCATCGAATCNCGATCACGAAGTGTCACGGNATTATCTTCAATAGANTGATGATCTACTGTTATGCCAAATGGGGTTCCAGCTTCATCCTGTCTATAATATCTTTTGCCAATCGACCCTTGTTGATCATATAGTACTTTAAAATGTGGTTTAAGAATTTCTACAACCTCTCTTGCCTTCTCAGGAAGCCCATCTTTCTTTAAAAGAGGGCAGATGACAGCTTTTACTGGTGCAAGCCTTGGGCTAATTCTCATGACAGTTCGGTTATTTTTATCATCTTCCCAATATGCATCTGCAAGAACTGTTAATAGCATTCTATTCAAGCCTGCAGATGTTTCAATGATATATGGCAAATACCTATCATTATTTGGTTGATCAAAATAGGATAGATTTTTTCCTGAAAATTCCTCATGCTTTGAGAGATCGTAATCAGTCCGATTATGGATTCCTTCTATTTCAGACCATCCAAATGGGAATTCATACTCAATATCCCAAGCTTCTTTGGCATAATGAGCAAGTTCATTACTACCATGCTCNTGNANNCGTAGNTTGTCNNTATTNATNTNAAGATTNTNCAAATAAAAATTTAGTCGCTTGTCTTTCCATTGGCCAAAAGCTTCATTGTCAGTACCAGGTTTTACAAANTATTGCATCTCCATTTGTTCAAANTCTCGCGTCCGGAAAATAAAATTCCTTGCAATTATTTCATTACGAAAAGCTTTTCCAATTTGTGCGATGCCAAATGGGACTTTCATTCTCATTGCACCCTGGACTAATTGGTAGTTAACATAGATCCCTTGCGCAGTCTCNGGTCTTAAAAAAGCCTCAGTTCCAGTTTCTTCTACAGGCCCNACATGTGTTTTAAACATTAGATTAAATTGTCTAGGCTCAGTAAGACTACCAACTGAACNACAATTAGGGCACTTAGTTTCTTCCCAATTGATTGANCTATAATTTTCTGAAAACTCATCAGCGCGATATCTCGATTTACATTGTTTACAATCTACTAAAGGATCATTAAATGCCCCCACATGTCCTGANGCTTCCCAAATTTTTGGATGCATAAGTATACCACTGTCCAGNCCCACAATATTTTCATGGACTTGGGTCATTTCTTTCCACCAGAGGTTTGAAATATTGTTTTTTAGTTCAATACCAAGAGGACCATAATCATAAACTGCNGAAAAACCCCCGTAAATATCCGAGCTCTGGAAAATGAATCCTCTTCTTTTGCACAAGGAAACTATTTTTTCTATTGTCTTATCCATATTTGCTAATAGTTTAATAATTAAGATTCAAAATAATTTAGCTTCTTATTTTTTCTTTTTTTTACGTTTTTTCTTTTTTGGTGGATTGAGTCTTTTTTGATCGATAATCGTAACAGCCTCTTCTAGNGATAGACTCGTAGGATCCAAGTCTCCCTTTAGCGAGGCATTTACTTTCCCATCGCTAATATACGGTCCGTATCTGCCATCTTTAATAACAAGGGTTTCTCCAGTTTTCGGATGCTCGCCAAGGGTTTTTATTTCAGAGCTTGTTTTGTTTTTATTTGCTAATAATTCAACAGCTTTTTCTAACGTTATATCTAAAGGAGTTTCTTGACCTCTTAAGGACGCATTTTTTCTCCCGCATTTAATATAAGGACCATATCTTCCATAATCAGCAGTTATAACATCGTTTGTATCTGGATGGTTACCCACTTCTCTTGGTAAGGATAATAATTTAAGAGCATATTCAAGATCTACATCTGCAAGTGGAAAATTTTTTGGTATGCCCTTTCTTGTCTTTGTTTCTCCCAGTTGCACATAGTGACCATAAGGACCTTTTTTAATCCATACTTTATCACCTGTGCTAGGGTCATCCCCAAGTGGCTCATCCTCTTTTGTTTCTTCTTCAAATATTTTTTCAATTGTANCTAGATTTAGATCTCCCATATAAATGTCTTCGGGGATGGACCGAGTATCATCCCCCCTTCGAAGATATGGGCCATATCTTCCAATTCGACCCTCAGTAGTATCTGAAATCTCCTTTGGTAATTCTATCGAGCAAGCTGCAGGGATATCGACTTTTTCATCCAGCATCTTTTCCAATCCTGCAAAGCGCCCTCCACCTTTATAAAAATTTGTCATAAAAGGTACAGCATCCAACTCACCTCGCGATACTTCATCCAATCCATCTTCCATCTTAACTGTAAACTCTTTACTTACTAGATTGGTAAAATGATTTTCCAATAATTGAATGACTGCAAGGCCTAGATAGGTAGGAGAAAGTTTTCCATTTTTTCGATTAACATATTCTCTTCGTACAATGGTTGCTAAGATAGATGCAAATGTTGAGGGTCTACCTATTCCATTTTCTTCTAGGGCCTTAACGAGACTAGCTTCGGTATAACGTGCAGGAGGTTTGGTGCTATGCGAGTCTGGCATTAAATCATTACAATTAAGCGCCTCCTCAATTTCTAATTTTGGTAATATGCGTTCCTTGTTAGCAAGATCCTTGTCTGGATTATCTCTTCCTTCAACATATACCTTCATATATCCTGGGAAAAGAATCATTTGGCCATTTGCNCGAAATTCTGCTTTTTGATTNTTAATNGTTATCGAAGTCTGTTCTAGTTTAGCTGATTTCATTTGACTTGCAACAGTTCGCTTCCAAATAAGGNCATATAACTTTCCAGCTTCNTCACCAAGCTCAGCTTTTACATCCTCTACGGTACGAAAAACACGATGTGCAGGTCTTATGGCCTCATGTGCTTCTTGGGCATTTCTTACTTTTGTTGCGTACTGTTTGGGGTTCTCTGGTAGAAATTCATCTCCATATAAANNTTTAATTACTTTTCTAGATCCAGAGATTGCCTCATCAGATAAATGAGTAGAATCAGTCCTCATGTAAGTAATGAACCCATTTTCATATAACTTTTGTGCTATGCTCATGGTCTGCCTTGCAGAACTTCTCAATTTTCTTGATGCTTCTTGTTGAAGAGTGCTTGTTGTGAAAGGTGGTTTAGGGTTTGAGGTCCGAGGTTTCTTCTTTATATCGGTTACTATCCAGTTTCCTGATTTGAGNTCTTTNACTAACTCATCCGATTGTGATTCAGTTAAGAGAAGAACNTCCTTGTTTTTTAATTCACCCGTTTTAGAATCAAAGTCGTTGCTACTCGCAACTTTCAATCCATCTACCTTTACTAAAGTTGCATTGAAGTTTTCTTTGCTGTTTACTTTTCTCAAGTCTGCTTTTAAGTCAAAATAGTTAGTCGATATAAATTTCGCTCTTAATCTATCTTGATCTACAATCATTTTAACTGCTGCTGATTGAACTCGACCTGCAGATAAATTTGTTGAAACAAAATTCATATTACTTTGCAAAGTAGCCCATAATACTGGCGAAACTTTGTACCCAACAAGGCGATCGATTACTCTTCGAGCTGTTTGTGCTGCTACCAGGTCATGGTTTATATCCCGAACATTATTTATGCCTTCATTAATCCCGGCTTTCGTTATTTCTGTAAACTGGACTCTATCTAATTTTTCTTCAGGAATCTCTGTTGCAAGGTGAGAGGCAATTGCCTCACCTTCCCTATCTGGATCTGTTGCAACTAATACCCTNTCTGCAGTTTTTGATTTTTTTCTTAGCTCAGCTATAAAATCNTTTTTATCNGGCAGCACGGCAAGTTTTATTTTAAAATCATTTTCAAGGTCAATTCCCAGATCATTCTTTGGAAGATCTTTAACATGACCTACACAAGAAATCACATCATATTCCTTACCAAGGTGTTGTTGTATTGTTTTGACCTTTGTTGGTGATTCAACAATTAAGAGAGACTTTTGATTCATTTATATTTTATCCTGATAAATTTTTACAAATTTTATATTNTTGCACACGCGTGTATAATATAGTTTAAAGAAAATTAGATTGTCAAATCCTCAAAGAAATTTATCACTTCAGATTGTGGAATTGTCTTTTGAGTACCTTTCGTAAAATCTTTTAAAGTAATAGTACTGTTGTTTATTTCATCTTCNCCAAGGATTAGCGCAAACTTCACTTTCAATTTGTTTGCTTCACGTAATTGCGATTTCATACTCCTCCTTAATGTATCAGATACTACCTTTAAATTAAGACTTCTTAACCTGCTTNATATAACNATTGATCTAGATAATGCTTTATTGTCTGCACAAACAAAGTATACATCTGGATTAGATCTTTTAGCGNCAAAATTAGATTGTTCCATTGCAATGAGAAATCTTTCAATGCCAGCTGCAAAACCGATTCCTGGAGTAGGTTTTCCACCCAAAGTCTCTACTAGTCTGTTGTAGCGGCCNCCNCCAAGTAGGGCGTCTTGNGCTCCTAAATTATCTGAATTAAACTCAAANACTGTTCCAGTGTAATAATCTAATCCNCTTACAAGTTTGTGATTTATGGAGAAGGGTAGACCCATATCTTTTAAAAATTCTTTCAAAGATTCAAAATGTGTGCTATCGGTTTTATTATGATAGTCANATATTTTTGGTGCATCATTTAAAATTTCCTGTTCTTTTTCAGATTTTGTATCGAGAATGCGCAAGGGATTTGTATCAAATCTATGTTGGCTCGTCTTTGAAAAATCTTTTATATACGGGCTAAGATAATTTTTTAATGCTGTCCTATAATTATTTCTACATTCATTTGAGCCAATGCTATTCAGGTTAAGGGTGGTATCATTTGCCAATCCGCAGAGGGAAAGGATTTTCCATGCAATTGCAATTATTTCAACATCTTGTTCAGGATTGTTAGACCCAAATGCTTCGACGCCAAATTGATGAAATTGACGTTGCCTACCTTTTTGTGGCCTTTCTCTTCGAAAAAGAGGGCCACTGTAGTAAAGCCGTTGGATAGGAGATAAAGTACCTAAACTATGTTGGATGTAACTTCTTACAACCGATGCAGTTAACTCCGGTCGCAGTGTAAGGGAGGCACCATCAACATCTTCCCAAGAATACATTTCTTTTGTAACTATGTCTGTTTCTTCGCCTACACTTCTTGAAAAAAGTCTGGTTTCTTCAAAAATAGGATTGCGGATTTCTTGATAACCAAATTGTTCACACGTTTGATTTACTATTGATTCAAGTGCTTTCCATTTATGGATTTCGTTTGGAAGAATATCATGTGTCCCTTTGATGCTATGTAANTTTTTCATTTTGTTNTACCAGTTATTGATGAAATTAATCCGTTTGCTTTATTGAAATGAGTTTTCGGGACANANATTCGTACANCTTGTCCTGCTATGCTAGTNGCCTCNATACCAAAAGCAGAGGATGNCCAATCCATTTTGAGATAATAAGGNATAGANTGTCTATCTAATAATTCTGCTGCCATNTCAGCATATACTTTGCCTTCAAATGGAGTGAGCGNTGACCAAGTCATTTCAGGTATTGGAATATCAATTGGACAAGCATCTGTTAAACTAACGTTACAATCGCCACACTCTTTAATGTGGTCAAGATATTCAGCATGGCATTCAGGACAAAGCATTATTAGTCATTTTTATTATTGGAATTTCTTCCTTTAGATTAACTAGTACAATTGAAGATTTAAAAACCTGCTCCAGAATAAACTCCACCTCTTTTTTCAACTTTTAGGTCACGCAATGTCGGAGACTTTACATTTAATCTAAAGTTAATTCCTTGTCCAATNCCTGTTGGTGTCCAGTTTAAAGATAATTCCCAGCAATGTAAGTCACGATAAATTGAAAAAGAGTGGCTAACGAGATCTCTTTCCATCAGATCAAATCTGGCACGATAAGAGACTTTCCATTTAGGTGTAATATTAATTGTAGACGTAGTATTAGCCCAGAAATTTTTTGTTGGGTTTGAAGGGTTTGTAGCAGAATAAGAATAACTTAGACTTATNTTGCTATTCCATGATTTTTTATTACCAAGGGTGTTTTTCATATTTTTTAGAGGATTTTCAAGACCTGGATCAGTTAAATCATTTTCTAGAGCAGTTGTGTCTGTAAGGTTTTCATCATCATCTTTTTCATTATCCTCCCAGGATGCGCCCATAAGTCGGAACCCAGTTGATAGGCGCGCATTAATCAATCTAGGGCTTATGAAACCACTGGTGTTCTTATTGAAATCTCCAAGTCGACGCTTTTGCTCGATATCATATTTATAGAAGTCATGAGTCATGCTAAGATCTAAATTTAGTTTTCCAGCAATTTTTGAACGAATATTTGATCTCAGGTTAGCGAGTTTCAATGAATCTGCNGCAAAATTGTAGCTTGAGCTCATTCGCCAGCTTAGGAGGTCAACTTTTTTTTCTTCATCCCCATTTTTTATTTTNCCNTGNAATATGTTGTTCAATCCAAAATTCATTGAGCTCCGTTCAGTCCTGGGTGTGCCACCTGCCATCGTTCCNGCAAACCTGTCAAGAAATATTTTATTACCTAAGGAGTCTTTTTCAGTCAATACGTAGCCTAAGTCTTTTCCAAATACTTTCTTTGAGAAGTCTGGTGTCCACGAATAACCTATTGATGGTGATATAACATGCCTAATTGCAGTCAGAGGACCAAATGGGATTGAGAAAAGACCATATACTTGTGTATTTGCATTCATAGAAAATGAACCAGTAGTTCTGGCTGCAAAACCATTTTTTACTGACTTATCAAAAGTAGAGCCATTCCAGTTGCCATCCTGAGTTTTATTTACCCATGCAGANTTTAGACTGATGCTTGGGTTTACTGAAATATATTTGAATATCTTTTGTGGAGCATTTATGGANGAAGTATGTATCCACCCGTTGTCTTGCTCGTTTTTTTCAATTAGAGTCCCAGAAGAATCTCTTTCCCATTCAAATCCTGTACTATCAATCTGAACTGATTCATAATAATCTCTACTTTTATTTGTATAGTTTAATCCGTAGTTCCATGTTATCGTATTATACCATTTNTTNTTCNTTGCNCTCGTAGGGAAAAGATTACTTTGGCCGTGCCGGAATGAAAATTTNGGGAATGTTTTATTACNAATATTTATCTGAGTTCCTTCCCTACTTGGAGTAATAAAGTAATTACTCATAGGATTGGTTTTGTCACTAACAAGTAAATCAATATTTGAATAATAATTAGCGCTAAATGAATTTTTTGTTTTAGGCCAGCGTTTAGAATAACTTATGTTTGAAATTGCTTTTTGATCCATCCGTTCAGCCTCTGATAGCCCGTACTTTTTATTATAATCTCCGCTAGTAGAATAGGTTACGTTTGCATTTAAAGACTGATTATTTCTTAATTCTTGTTTATGTGTCCATCTAATAGTTGTACTAGTGTTTCTACTCTCTGTTAAATCCATTATGTCGTTGGTACCGCTTAGATACTGCCTATTAAAAAGATTCAAGCTTCCATTAAATTTATACCGCAGTCTATATTGAGTATTAGCTCTGAATGTGGTTCCTTGTTTATCTCCAAAGCCTAGTGTGAATTTTGAGTCCCAATAATCATTAGGTGCCCAATAAAATCCAAGCCCTTGAATGTACTGCCCTCTGTTTTTATTGTCGCCGTATGAAGGCATTATCCAGCCTGAATGCCTCTGACCTCCTTTGTGAGGGAAAATCCCTAATGGTATGCCAAAAATTGGAATTTGTCCGATATGAAGGATTATTGGCTTAGCAACAACAACATCATTTTGAATTATTTTCATTTTTGATGATTCAAAGTGGAAGTGTGCAGTATCATGATCGCAGGTAGTATAGGTTGAGTTTTCAATGAAGAATGCCTCCCTTGATTCGTTTCTAATTCTCTTCCCAGTATAAAAACCATCATCTGCCTTTGTTTCTCCTTTTGTTACACGTCCTTTTTTAGTNTTAAGGTTGTAGGTCATTGCGTCTCCTGTCATGGGGTCTCTTCCAGCTTCCTTAATAAGAGGGGGAATTAACTCATTCAATGTATCACCACTCATTCTGGGTAGAGCATTAAGCATATTTGTTTTCCAGTTTACGTTAACAAATCCTGCATCTAAACTGGTTCCATCGTGTTTTATGTTAACGTTCCCATCGAAATCTGATTCATCATTTTGCAAATGATACGTTATTCTGCTTGCCTTATATGTGACCGGATATTCGTTGCCATCAGAAAGTGAATCTGGTATATATTTCCCCTCTGATCCTCCAATTATATTAATTGTACTCAAATCATTATCATAAAATGATATCGCGATCGTATCTCCTGAAGCATTATTTTTACCTTGATAAATAGAGTCTTCAAAAATGTGATAGAGAGTTTTAGCCATGCCTTCTATTCTCAGGGAATCCAATTTCCCATCTTCAAAAAATCCTAAGAGAGATGNCCCTTCCATTTTATCATTAAATCTAAGGCTATCACCTACTTGGTTTGAGTCAATTAAAGATGCTTGATATCCTCTTATTGGAGTTATTGCATATGCATTTTTAGGGATATACAGTTTTTTTAACTTTTCCTGTTCATAGGCCAATGTGATTTTTGTCCCAGCTAAAAGTCTATTATTTTCTTTTATTTCGGGTTCTAACTCTAATATTGTTCTCTCATTCTCACGATCGTATTTGGCTAATCCACAAGTCGCTACTCTAGTAGAATCTTTAATGATTACATTGCCAATGGCTTTATAAGAAACACCATCCTGACTTTTATCCTTCTTATATTCGATTCTGTTTGCATTTATTATTTGTCCTTTTTGAACAAGAGTTACGTTCCCGCTTGCGATTCCACTATCAATATTTGTAAAAACAATGATGGTATCAGCCATTAGGTCGTAGTCATCATCCCAAACATGTGAGTTTCCAACGCTTAGTAGTTGATCATCTTTTTGAATAAAATTTTATTGTATCACAAGTAAGGTTCATATCTTCTTGAACAGCTGACACCTCATTATACAATATTGCAAGACCATCAATCTCATATTGCCGGCCTTCTTGACAATAAAGATTCAGATTACCTTTGGTAAAAACAACATCACCTGAAATAAGTTTTACATTTTTACCCTCTAGTAAACTACTTTCAAGCAAATTTGCTTTTTTTAAATACAGTCTCTCATTTCCAAACAAAATTCCACTAATCTGAAATAAGATTAAAAACTTCAATATTTTTTCTAATCCTTGAGATTTCATGGGAGCATTACAGTTTGTGACAATAGCATCATAAGGTAAATTTACGTTACTTTTTAATGAGTTGAGGAACGTACATATGATGAAAATTTCATATCATCTATTATTGTTGTGTTCATTTATTTACTTGGCTGGATGTCAAAAAAATGGGGAGATCATAATTATGGGAAACGGATTGGTAATCGAAGATTTGGTTATTGGAGAGGGCAGTGAGGCACAAGACTTTAATAAGGTTGTTGTAAATTATACCGGAACATTAGAAGATGGTTCCATTTTTGATTCGTCTTTAAAACCTGGCAGGACACCATTCACTTTTACGCTTGGAGTTGGTTCAGTTATTAAAGGATGGGACCTGGGAGTGAAAGGGATGAAGGTTGGCGGTAAGAGGAAACTTACTATTCCTGCTGATCTTGGATACGGGAATAACGGTGCTGGTAATGTCATCCCTCCAAATGCAACACTTACTTTTGAGGTTGAACTTTTAGAGGTGGAGGTATATTAGTTAGCCACCGTAGCTCAGTTGGTAGAGCAACGCATTCGTAATGCGTGGGTCGCTGGTTCAAATCCAGTCGGTGGCTCTATTTAATTACATTTTGGTAATATTTTGCTGATCTCCACGCCCCATAGATCTCACCTATGTAAACTATTGCTGATACAGTTAAGAAAAATGGCCCAGCGATGGTTCTTTTTTCTTTAATTGAAAAATAGGCTGAGCTTCCTGTTAGGTAAAAAGTCCAAAACCCCATTAGGCCATCCATTGTTCTTCCGGAGTAAGCTCGACCAGCACCTGGAATGATTGCAGATAATGTACCAGCTACTAGTGGTGAACGATTAGATGAAGGCAGGTTNTTAAGTTTTACAGGGTCAATTAATCTGCTATCTTTTTCATTAAATGGACTGTTCAATTCCACATGATAGTTATAAGCAAAAGGGTTACAACGAGTTATCCTTTCAGATGCCATGATGCTACCTTTTATTATACCTTTATCACCTATTGCATCAGCTCCATAGTTTGAACAACTTGGATAAAATTGGCAATTAAATATATTAGTATTGTAGGATAGGCGTTGCCAAAGTGAAATAGGTAATATTCCAATCTTATTAATAAAAGGGGTCGTTTTAGATAATAGCAATGTGTCTGCAGGATATTTGGACTGTGAAAACAATAAGCCATTGATCATGATAATTAGACAAATTCGAACCATGATTAAAATTAATTAGATTTCTATTAATCTTGAACCTGTACTTATTTAGATTTTGACCATAATGGAAAGTTTAATTGATATAGTATTTTCAAATCCAGTCTATTTAGCAATAGCGGTTATTCTTACCATCTTGTTGGCCTATGCTCTAATTAAGAAGGTTATAAAGTTGATATTCACGATCGGGGTGGTATTAGTTATTTATGTAATATACTTGAATTATACTGGGCAAGAAGTGCCTAAAAATATGGATGATTTGAAAGAGTCAGTATCTGAAAAAGTAGAAATGGTTAAAGAAGCAACTGCAGAATCAATTAATGAGGCGAAAGAATCAACCCGCAAAGTAGTTGAAAAAAAGGTAGAAGAAAAAATTGATGATCTATTAGGTGACTAGTCAATCATAATAAATTGCTTGCAAGTTCTGCCAGGTCGCTTCGCTCGCCCTTTTCTAGAGTAATATGTGCAAATACACTTTGCCCTTTCATTCTGCTTATCAAGTAAGTTAACCCATTAGATTTTTTGTCAAGATATGGATGGTCAATTTGATGTATGTCTCCTGTGAAAACAACTTTTGTTCCTTCACCAGCTCTTGTAATGATCGTTTTTATTTCATGAGGTGTCAAGTTTTGGGCTTCATCAACAATGAAAAATGATTTTTGTAGACTTCTTCCTCTTATATATGCTAGTGGAGTAATTAATAACTTTTCTTCTTCCAACATTTCATTAATNCTCTGTGCTCGTTTTTCATTACTTTTAAATTGATGACGAATTACAGAGAGATTATCAAAGAGTGGTTGCATGTATGGATCTAACTTTGAATGAATATCCCCGGGCAAGAATCCAAGGTCTTTGTTGCTTAGCGGTACAATTGGTCTTGCAAGAAAAATTTTTCTAAACCTTTTTCTTTTTTCTAGTGCACATGCCAGCGCAAGTAGTGTTTTACCGGTACCCGCTTTACCTGATAAAGTTACTAGTTGAATCCTTTCATCGAGCAACATATTTAGTGCAAAGGATTGCTCAGCATTTCTTGGGGTTATTCCATATGCATTTAAATTGTTAATCTGAGTTATTTCTTTTTCAAATGGATCAAAATATGCTAGAACAGACTTTTGACCATTTCTTAAAATATAGTTTTCATTTGGTACTGGTTTTTGTATCGACTCCAAGTTTTTAAAGTCTACTCCATCTGCGTTATATATCATATCAATTTCTTCTGAACTAACATTCTCAATTAATCGATTTCCTGGATATATGTGGTTTACATCTTCAATTGTATCTGTGGTATAATCTTCTGCCATAAGGCCTAATGAACGAGCCTTTAGTCTCATATTTGTGTCTTTTGATACCAACACAAGTTGTTTATCAAGATTTTCTTCGTGAAGTTTAAATGCACAATTAATTATTCTATGATCTGGGCAATCCTCTTTAAATGTTTTTTCAACATCAGGATGCCAATTATGATTGACAACAACTTTTATTTTCCCATCAGGTTGATTTAATTCATTAGAATTGGAATCAATAGAGAGCTCATCTAAAAGGCGAAGGAACTCTCTGGCATTATAGTGTATCTGTTCATTGCCTCTTTTAAACTGATCTAATTCTTCTAGTGCTGATATGGGAATGACCACTTCATTATCTTCAAAGTTTTGAATGCATGTTGCATCGTGGAGGATAACATTGGTGTCTAAAACAAAAATTTTCTTTGATGTATTTGCCATTTTAAACTTGGATAAAATCCTGCTTTGATTATTTATTTATGCAAATTTTGCATTTAGTTTTTAAAAATTTATTGTGAGTATAAGCATATATTTTATCAAGGGATGAATTCGAACATCGCTCTCAAGACTTGATATAACATAATACTATAAATTAGTGCTAAACCTAGTAANGCAGCAGGGGTTATTCGAAAACGTACCCGGAATTCATTATGCCCTTTTTTATGATCATAATATTCAATGAGGGCTTCAAGAGTTATTTTACTTAAATAAACACAACTGCAATACAGAATAAGTAGTATACCTTGATCAATTACTGTAAGTGATTTTAACCATTGACCAAGATTCACTTNATATTCCTCAAAATAAATTTAAATTCAGATAGTATCATTGAAGTTGCACCCCAAACTGTTTCACCATTGAGATCAAAATAAGGTACCTTAACTGATTTATTAGAAAAAAAATCTTTTTTCGTTTTCAAATTTTTTTCAAGAACCAAGTCATTTATTGATACTGAAAATACACGCTTCACTTCAGTATCTTGCACTTTTGTATGTGGTCTTTCTTCCGTCCATCCAACGTATGGTGAAATATGGAAATTAGATACCGGTATATATAGTGGTGTCAAAGAACCAATGATTTTTATAACGTCTTTATCAACTCCAATTTCTTCGTTTGTTTCGCGAATTGCAGCATTCATCTTAGATTCATTCTTTTCAACCACTCCGCCTGGGAAAGATATTTGGCCTTTATGGTGTTCAACATCTTGACTTCGTTTTGTAAGAAAAAAAAACCATTCCCCTTCAAGTGGATATAATAAAAGTAGTATGGANGCTGGTATNCCCTCATTTTCTTGATTTTNTNTTGGGAACCGATTTGGGGTGATCATCATTTTCCGTTGTGCACTTTTTCCTGGAAGATCCCTCCTTAGCCTTTTTGTTAGTGNTTTAATAAATAATGGTATCATAGCACGAAAAGTTATCCTATTTTAAATTATTCTACCCGAACTTTGGCGATAAAAAAGAAGGATGAATGAAATATAAACATATCATATGGGATTGGAATGGCACCTTGCTTGATGATACATGGCTGTGTGTTGAGGGGATTAACAACAGCCTTAAAAAAAGATCATTAAAAACAATCACAAAAGAAATATACAGGAAAGTTTTTTCTTTCCCCGTAGAGGACTACTATAAAAGATTAGGTTTTGACTTTAAAAAAGAGCCCTTTGAAGTTGCTGGAGATGAATTCGTCGCTTATTATGCTAAGTCCTTTCACAAGGTAAAACTACACAATGATGTTTCTGAAGTTTTAGAGTCTCTTGATGATACTGGCTTTAGTCAATCTATCTTATCAGCGGGGAAACAGGAATATCTCAATCAATGGGTTCAGGTCCATGGACTGTCAGAATTTTTCACTATTATAAGAGGCATAGATAATCAATACGCGAGGGGAAAGATTGAGTTGGGTGTCTCATATATTAATGAACTTCCATATGAAAAAAAAGATGTCATAATGATTGGCGATACTGTTCATGATAGCGATGTTGCTAGTGCAATGAAGGTAGATTGCCTACTGATAAACCATGGTCATATGGGAGACGAAAAGTTAAAATCTACAGGACGGAAGGTTTTTTCAAATATGGGGCAGGTACGTGATTATTTAATTAGCTCCATCTAAAATAAATAATACATCATAAACATCTATTGACCCGGTCCCATCAATATCGGCAGCTAAAAATTCAATAGGTTGAAGAGTATATAGTTCAAGTATAGAGTTCACACATANTAGTGCATCTAAGCTGGTNATTGATCCATCTCCATTTACATCTCCCATATNATGCTGGTTGGATCCTTGTTCTAATGCAAAAACAGATATTGTTTCTTCATTTTCCAGATCTCCAATACCTCTTACTCTTAGAGTTATTTCATAAATACCAGGTTCATTGCAAAATAAAGAAGTGGTTTGACCAAAACCAAATTCCTCTGAATCAANTATCCAATTTCTATCCCCGACTGGACCACTCGACTCATCAAAGAAATGGAAATAGTCAGGGACGAATATGATATTTTGTGTTACCTTTGGGTTTGCATTTAATGGGGCAAGGGGGCCCAAAATTGCATTTTTTAATTCTAACCCAAAGTAGTCTGTTTGTTCTTGGTCATGGTAGAATTGAATGTAATCATAGTCATTAGGGTAGTTTATTGATATTGGATATTCAGTAATCAATTTTAAGGTATCCCATTCAATAAAACCCACATCATCAAACCATGAATATGCTAGTCCTGAATCAGGGATATCACTATTTGATCTAATATCAAAAAATTCTGCTTCTTCAGTGTATGGTATATCATTCCAATACTTTTTCCAATTAAGTGAACCAGATACAGAATCTCCGATTGATACAGTAATTAAACTCTCGCCTGTTCTTCCCACTGACAATCTGGCTTCAATGCTAACGTTTTTTGCATTTTCTGTTTTTATATAACCATGTAACGAATGCTGTTTTTGATTATCAAAGGGGAGNCGGTCCTCTAGGTTTGTAACAATGTTGTTGGGAGATTCAGGTGATCTTATGTGCAAGAGCGCATTCTGACCTCTGCGAAAGATTGAATCCTGAATCATTTCATTTTCGCTGTTTATGTTCCAAAGAGTGCTACCTTCATTTTCAAAGTTTTTCATCCAAACTTTTTCTCGCCCAATTCTAAAATGTGTTATGCTAGGATGCCCATCTGAAATTGAAGCAAGNCTACCAGCACTTGATAATGGTATAGGNTCTGATTGGAAATAACTCTGTCCATTTAATTGAANAGGTTTAGAACTTTTTGTCCAGCTNTTGTAGTGAATCATATCAACCACCATTGAACTGGTATCCATAATTACATATGCTTTATTGTAATCTTTGTCAACATGGACNTAAGTATCTAGATCNTTAGATAGATTTGCAATGTGGCTTAAAATTTGATTTCCCAACTCTCCTTTAGCCGGAACGGTTAGGTAATCATCTATGTATACTGGATCAATCATAAACTCAGTAAATCCTGACTCATCTGCTTTTGAATTCAGAATCATTGACGGGTAAGTTTCAGGGTAATTCAAATCAAAAATAAAGTTTCCTAAAGAGTGTGCAATTAATTTTCCATTATACACCTCTAACCCTTGTATAATATGAGGGTGGTGAACTACCACTAGGTCAGCACCTTCATCAATTGCAAAATGCCTTATGGCCCGATCCCATAATTTTGGTCGGTCTAATCTCCATGAATAGTCATCAATTTCANTTTCTTGATCTGGAGTCATTTGAAATCCAATTGAGCTAGCAGGATTAGTTTTCATATTTTTAAAATTTGTTACCCTTGATATTGAATCATAGTCAGAGCCAGGTGCATGAGAGTATTCACTTCCAGCATGCATTTCAATTACGATCAAATCTGCAAAAGATTCTACAGAGTTTATCTGTTGCCTTAGATAGTAAGGAGTCATGTATGCAAAACCAGATTTATTTTCACCTGCATTTAGATATGGTTGATAATTATTATATTGTCCNGTACGGTCGCTTGATGCTAAAAATGCTATNACTTGTCCTTTAATTGATTTTATTGTTGGAAGGTATGCTTCATAACTATTCATTCCAGAACCTGANTGGGCAATCCCTGCTTCATTAAGTATANTTTGTGTTTGTATCATTGCTGGNTCCATGTANTCAAGGATATGGTTATTTGCCAATGANACTACATCAATCCCTCCATATACTAGTCCGCTCACATTTTCAGGTGCGCATCGAAAAACAATACCTTTAGTTGGATGAGGATAACCTTGGTTGGAAAGAGGAATTTCTAAATTTGCAATTGATAAGTCTGCNGCCATTCCAAGTAAGTCCCTAGTAGGTTCAAATAATGATTGAACACCTTGGGTTGTGATAATACCATCGCTGTCTTCATATCTTCTTCCCATCATTATGTCGCCNACAAAATTCATGGTCAATGGAAAGGTNGAACTNCCNTNGTTTAGATTAATGGTTGTNGANGCCCAGCCGTGTTGTCCGGTTTCATCTTCNACTTCAAGNACTACAGTATATTCATGATTATCCTCAATCAGATATTCATGTTCAGGGTTTTGAAGGTTTGATGTCTGCCCATCACCAAATTCCCAACGATATNTAAATGAATATGAATCNGTATCTTGTACTGTAGAACTGAATGATACAACCANTCTCCTATTNTGTCCATNGTTTTGAATNCTTTCTGTCTCATATTGAATGGATACTATCGGACTGATCGGAAGATCTGAGGTGATATCTCTAATCATACTAAAATGTATGCTTCCAGGACTGCTATTGATATCTTCATGTTCGTTTATAAATTGAATCTGATTTAGAGGTGAAAGTGAATCATGCCACGCTAACCAATCATCCCCTAATGGGAACCTATAAGAATTCCAATTACCTAACTCATTAGAACCTTGGTAAACTGGAATCCATTGTTCTATATCAAGTGTGTTATGCCCTGAAATAGCATAACGAATGAAATTACTTTCATTGGCAAAGCCGATTGCTTGAATATCTGAAAGGCTATCAGTTTTTGTGAAAATTTGCAAAGTAGTTGATGTATCTGGAACAAATGGATCAATCTCAATAGCTTTCCAGGTATTTCCAAAAAGAGAAAAGGTATAGCTATTTCCGGGGATTGTATTATTTGAATCTATAGCATATGATTGTGGATTCATGTCTTCACCCGCAATGCTTTCAATAAATAGTTCTTGATTAAAATGAAGTAAGGTATCTGGCGGGCTATGCCCTGGAAGAAGGTTGGATACTTTCTCAGACCAGGGCCCAACATTGTCGAAGTGATCGGCTCCACGAATTCGAAGCCACCATTGTTCTGTATTATTTAAACCAGAGATTATCTGATTATCAAGTCTCATATTTTGAAGCTGGGAATAATTTGATAANTCAAAAATTAGTGGCGTATTAAANAGAGTATCTAGAGANGCTTCAATTTGGTANGACTTAAAATTAGTATCATAGATTGGTGTCCATGTCAAATAGACCTCATCTGAGTTATCCATATTATAGGCTTTCAAAAATTCAATGGAATCAGGGGGGGTATTGTCGGAAGCTTGTTCCCAGTGAGAAAGGTATGATTCAATGGCCTCAATAAATGGCTGATAATATTCTCTTATCAAATGAAAATTATCAATGCTTGTTGGAGATAACCCACTTCCATACACTGTTTCATCTGACATTCCAATATTGTCAAAAAGCATTGGTTTTTCATCTAATTCAACATGGATCCATGGTTCGTATACAGAAAAGCCGCTAACCTGAGATTGGAGGTCTATCATTTGTATACCATTTGTAGGACCCTTCAGTTCGGTTGCTAATGTAATTGGGAACTCACTGTATCCATTATTATAAAAAAATTCATCGTCGTAGAAAGCTTCATAGTAATCGGTTACGTGCAGAGGGCTGGGGTTATTGAACTGTCCCTCTNAGATAGGATGTTCATGTGTGAAATTGATTATGTCAAAATTTTCACCACTAATATCTCTTATTGGTTTATTTGTTAATGGATTTTGTGCTCCTGCTGCAAGTATTACTGATTTACGTGGGAGATGGGTATCATTATCAAAACTATGAACTGCAAATACAATAGGGGAGTGTGGACCTGCGTTAATGAACGGACCGGTTACATTTTCTTGAAATTTTTGAAAAACGGTATAAGGATATCTAGATGGGTCGGATAATGATTTACTGTTTGAAAAATTACCAACTCCTGTCCATAAAACCTCTCTTCCTGCTCCATTAATCATGAAAGCATAGGAATCAACCTGCAGAAAAAGATCAAGCGCAACATAAGGGGCTATGAAATCATCGCAAGGGTGTGGGACTTGGATTATTACCTGTTCTCTTTCCGCATTTGGATTAATTATAAACATTCCCCAACCATTACGAAAAGCACCAACAACATCATCCTCNGNATTTTCNGGNTCATTTATGTCNANATAGCTTGTATCGAGTTGCTCTCTAATGATGTGGAAGGTTTTGTTGTAAACTGTGTCTTGAAATATGACCAGTTCATAGAAAAAAGACTGTAAGGAATCTTGAAGAAGTGAATCTACCTGGGTAGTATCACCATCAATAAACGCTGCAAAAATGGTATCCCAGTAGTCTAGAGTTGGGCTGTTTTCTTCTAGTTTATCATAACTGCCAAATCCATTCGTTTGAACATCCAGCCAGTCAGGGCCATAGTTGTTATAGTCATCTTCAGCAATTCCCTCTGTTACATGACTTATCCAATTATCGTAAGAGGAGTTTGGTGATTCTCCTAAAACAAATCCAGATATTGCTCCATTTTCATAAATGATATCACCATTTAAAATGCCTAAAACAAGCAAGAGGATAGGTAAACTTCTTCGTTTCAACATCAAACTAATTTAAAAAACTTTCTCCAATTTTTACTAATTGAAGAGGAAGATATGTAACAAATGTTGATTACTTTAGATAGACTAATTTCTGGAAATCACGTGCACCTTCAATATCAAGTTGTGCAAAGTATATTCCCGATCCGACGTCGTGGCCTAATTCATTCTCTCCATTCCAATTAATGGTATGTTTTCCAGTACCAAAATGCTCAATTGAGATTTCATTGACTTTTTGACCNATNACATTGAAAATNATGATTTTAGAATTTGTTTGATAGGGNACTGNAAAAGGAATATTGACTNAGCCATTAAACGGATTAGGATACGCGGGAAGAAGAGAATATTCAGATGGAGTATGATCNTCGTTTTCAAGAATATTTAGATAATTCGTATTTTGCATTCCNGGAGATCCAAATCCAGATGAGCTGGACCAGGATTCAACTAATTCGTTATCTAAATTAGAATTTTTTAGTTCAAGAGTAGGTCCGCTTCCATCCGGCTCTAGTGGCCATGGTGACTCATCATCATAACTAACAGAATCAACAAGGANTCCTTCTTGGTCAAANATTCTTACNTCGTCACCACCTCCACCAAATCCAAAGTCAAANGGNCCTACGATCGGGATCTGNNTAGAGTANAGCTCTGANAATGCTTCAAGATCATTTGATATGACTAAATANTNNCCGCTTGCAATGATNGTNTCATCNGGGAAGTTATATGAATGGTNATTNTTATCATCTTTNAGNTTNTACCCAGANACATCAATATCCATCTCNCCNGGATTAAAAATTTCTATCCAATCACCAGATTCATGGTCNTCAGATGAATTATAGTTAATTTCATTAATTACCAATGAACCNGAAGTTAATTCNGTGGGNAGAAATACTGCTGTCAAAGTCATTGCATCTTGGATATCCAGCTTCATAGTACTGCTTGAGTCTGGGAACTCTAACCAATAACCAAATTCAAATCCATCACTATGAATTGCTTTGACTTTGATAGGCACGCTTGGGAAGTAGTATCCTTGCCAGTTTGTTTCTAATATATCAATGGTATTAACCTTCACGTGTCCACCCGATTCGGGTGTTCTTGTAATAGTGACTTGAGATAAGCTCGGCAGATCAAATTCATCCATCAAATGCATTATCGCATAGTTTCTTCTTTGATTTGCAAAATTCCCCATCTGGTTCAATCTGTTTTCCCAATTCGTAGTAGAGTTTGGCCACTCACCATCATTCAACCATCGCGCTCGATGCACCGGTATCATTTCTTCAATGTTGCCAGAAATAGAATCAAGTCTTGTAGTTAAAAACTCCGGTAGTAAAACAGTATTGAGCATATCACAGTAGATGTTTATAAATGTATTTTGAAAATTTTCATTTTCCATCAGTTTCCTAAAAACAAATGTGCTCCATGGGGGATTAGGCCAGCCTGGACCATTTGGATCCAACGCAAAACTCAATGTATTAAACGTATATGCATACTGGTCCCAGATACCAAAACCAAAGTCTGTATCATAAAGTATCCAACGCCACTTTCCACCAACACGATGGTCTCTCCAAAACTTAATATTATTTCCAGGCCAGTCTCGGTTATCAACAAAAATTTGAAAGGCCTGATAACTCATATAGGATTCAATATCAATCCAGTTAGTCAAAGCATTTTCAACAATTGGATCATTCATTTCCTGCGTTTCAAGATAATCAATCAATTCTATATAGTCTGCGTTTGTCCCATGAACGATGTTTTCATCGTTAACACCTTGAATGTCCAAAAGATCTATGTGCTCTGCACCAATCGAATGATTTGAGGATATAAAATGCTCACTTACTTTTTCTCTAATATTTTGGATACCCCAAAATTCTCCATTTATATACAGAGCCGCGGGTCTATATCTCTGGTGATCAATGTCTAAGTCATCTGTGAGGCTTGTAGTAAAACCATCTCTTAATATGGTTGATTCCCAATCGTTTCCTGAGTTCCGCAATACAAAAGATTCATATTTATTANTATNTGAATTAGGAAATAGTTTATATTCAAAAACGCTAGGACCAATATGGCTCCTTGAAAATATGGATAAGGATTTTTGAGGGAATGCCCTGCTCCAACCCCCAAATATTTTTACACCCGCATCTGCATCATATCCCGTTCCATCAACCTCAAGTATTTCAAAATGTATTGGGCGCTCCCAATCTTCCCAGAAGTTTGCACCAAAATAAGGGAAATCCCAGGTATTAGCGTTTGGTCCCATCATATACATTCCGGTGTCCTCATCAAAGAAACTATTNGGATCTGTNGNAATAAAAATAGCAGGAAGNNCTGANNGAGGNTCTTCANTNAGGAGGTAAGTTTTTGTAGTAATGTTAGACTTTACCCAACCATCCAAGAATGACCTNGCTCTGACTACCGTNGAACTATTGATAGTGATNGGNTANTCATACTCAAGGTCNGACNGAGTTGGGGGACTNCCATCTAATGTGAANTGTATTGNTGCNCCNTCATNGNTNCTTTCTAANTCAATTTGNAGNTGATTTGAATCATAAAATCCAGATTCTAAAGATAGNTCNGGNATGGANAACGAACCCTCATAAGANAAATTAGAGTTTGAAATCCCCGGTGTAGGTTCGCTAAACAAACCCCAATCATTGCCCTCATTTTTTCTACCAAAGGACATATCTGTTTCTAATTCAATTACATTAATTGAATCTAAAATCGTTTCGTTATCTGTACTTAAGAATAATGTTTCTCCATCTGAATCGAGTCTAAAATTCGTATGCAAAAAAGAATTTGGGATAGTAATGTATTCGTTAGGTTCTGTTACTTCGTCTACAATACTTCCGTATCCAAGGGTTAAAAAAGGTATGCAGCTAAGGTCAGAGGAGTTGGAGCTGTAATTATGTACCTCAACTGCTAAGGTATTTGTCCCCTCTAATAGAGGGATATTATCTAAGTCTATGTCTATTTGTTCTGGGAAACCACCAGCATAAATTTCTGCCTCATGTAATGTAGTTGAGGTGGTATTATGATATACAGTCGAACCAGGGCTACCTAGATTCCTTCTTGAAAATTCCATTCCATTGTGTTAAGGTAGATATGGAACCAAACGGTGTTACAGGACAGATTTTATGAATCCATTTGATGATTATATTGAAACTCTTAAATCTGCTCATATGGAGCAGGAGTTTTTTAAATTTCAAAAAGCATTTCATACACATGAGAGAATTATTATATTAGGCAATGGTGGAAGTAACTCTGTTGCTTCACATATTTCTCAAGATTATATGAAGTTTCATAATAAGAGAGTGTCTTTATTATCAGATCCTTCTATGATAACCATGTTAACAAATGATTTTGGATACGATAAGGCATATGAAAAGTTTTTAGAATATTATGTTGAGAAAGAAACTCTAGTTATCATTATGAGTTCTGGTGGAGAATCAAAAAATATGTTGAACTGTGTTGATTGGTGTGAGGATAATAAAGTTGATTATGGTGTGTTGACAGGGTTTAAAAATACCAATACAATAAGGACTGAATCAGACAACGCACTTTGGAACTATCATATAGATAGTAATGATTATGGTGTTGTTGAGTGTGTGCACCAAATCTTTTTACATGGGGTAGTATGAAGTATTGTTTTGATCTAGATGGGACTATATGTGATACTCCTCTACGTCCCGAAGATAATAAGCCCGGATACTTAGAATCAACACCATTTCCTTTTATGGTTGAACAAGTAAATCGTTTGTTTGATGAGGGTCATAAGATTATTATCATGACAGCAAGAGGTAGAGGATCTGGTATTGATTGGACAGATCTTACAATAGAACAATTAGATAGATGGGGTGTCAAGTATCATGAACTTGAACCTATGTTTCATAAACCAACTGCTGATTTATTCATAGATGATAAGGGCATCAATGTTGAAGAATGGAAAAAAACTGTGCCACCTGTAAAAGGAATTATTGCAGGTGCATTTGATGTTATTCATCCCGGATATATTAGAATGTTTGAGGAGGCAAAAACACATTGCAATCATCTCACAGTTGCATTACATGAAGATCCTTCTATGGCAAGACCTTATAAATTAAAACCAGTTCAATCTGTAGAGGATAGAAAAGAGATACTTCGTGCAATAAAATATGTTGATGACATTGTAGTATATCAATCAGAAAAAACATTTCATTATTATCTCAATGATTATGACATAAGATTTTTGGGAACTGATTATTGTGATGGAACATACACAGGTAAGGATATTCCAATTGATATAGTATGGTTATCAAGAGAGCATGATTACTCAAGCACTAAATTAAAAACAGATATTTACAACTCAGTAAAAGGCCCAGTATTATCAGGATTACGTTATGATTAGTTTAGTTACAGGAGCAGCAGGATTTATAGGATCTAATCTTGTTGATTATTTACTAGAGCAAGGACACACTGTTGTGTCTGTTGACAATGAAAGTGCGAATAATGAAAAGTTTCATTGGACTCATGAAAATGGTATGGCATTGAATGTCAAAGGTGATATAACTGATTATAAGTTTATGAAAAAGGTATTCACGAATGTAGATTATGTTTTTCATTTGGCAGCAGAATCAAGATTACAACCTGCGATTGAAAATCCTATTGGTGCAGTTGAAAAAAATTGTGTTGGAACAACTGTGATGTTGCAGTGTGCAAGAGAGGCAGGAGTCAAAAGATTTATTTACTCATCCACATCCTCTGCATATGGAAATAATCCATATCCAAATGTAGAAACACAACCCGATGATTGTTTAAATCCATACTCTGCATCAAAGGCTGCAGGAGAGAAGTTCTGTAAGATGTATTATAACTTATACGGTCTTGAGACTGTTGTGCTTAGATACTTCAACGTCTTTGGTAATAGATCACCTGCAAGAGGACAGTATGCACCAGTCATAGGAATATTTCAAAGACAGAAAGAAGCAGGTCAAGCACTTACAATAGTTGGCGATGGATCTCAGAGAAGGGACTTTGTTCATGTGAAAGATGTAGCAAGAGCAAATTATATGGCAGCAACTTTACCAGTTGATAATCATTTAGGAGAGGTATTTAATGTGGGTAGTGGGACATGCTATTCGATACAGGAAATAGCAAATGCAATTTCTCTTAATCAAACTTACATACCAGAAAGAAAAGGAGAGATGGATACAACATTTGCAGACATAAGTAAGATAAAAAATATTATTGGATGGGAACCAGAGATTGATGTCTTGGAGTGGTTGAAGTGAAGATATTATTTGTAGGCCCCGGATTACTACCAATACCACCAGAAGGATGGGGTGGTATAGAACATCTTGTATGGGATATGAAATTGGCATTGAATAAATTAGATCATGATGTCAAGATTGTAAACACAACTAATCCAAAAGAAATAAT
>FUFK010044746.1_pt1 | contig 24222 bp, 26 predicted proteins | sample 1021851 | NCBI WGS metagenome assembly FUFK01 (sample SAMEA51879418, study PRJEB19060) | metagenome | reverse complement strand
CGCACCCTTGGTAAGGGTGAGGTCGGGAGTTCAATCCTCCCCAGCAGCACCACCTTCCGCAATCATGCATTTACAAGCTTGAGTGGAGAATATACTCACTATAACTAGTCACGCACAAGCGGTACCCAAAAATTTAGATCGCAGATAACTGAATTTTCAGACTTTTCAATAGACAAATTCCCCGACATTTGTTTTATTACTTTCTCTGCGAAATATATATTTTTATCACTGCCACCAATTATCTTATCTGTATNTTTATTCGTAACGTTCTCTGAAAAATTTTCATGCTGAATTTTACTTAAAGATCCACAAGCACTTATATAAATTTGCTGTTTATCAATCGTCTTTCGACCCAATTTTATATCAAAATTTAATTTTTCAATTAAATGATTTTCTAAAAAGTATTCTACCACATGATGAGCCATGAGTTTGCATAAATTAGACTGGAAAAGGAACTTAGTTTTAATAGCAGATGTATCTTGCTGAGTTATATCCAAATAAGGCCTTAAGCAAGTATTATGCAATTCAAAGTAATGAGTTAAATCCTCAGAAAATTCGGCTAAACTGATAGAATGAGCCTCGTGGCGAATTTGATCTCCACAATTAGCACAATCCTCAATAAAGCGTCTAATTTCCTTTATTTCATGCACACAACGCTCTAATAGCATATTGTCTTTTTTTTCTTTAGCCAACTCCATACTTTCATAAAGCCTTTTGAGAAAAGAACTTACGCTAACAGTAAAGTACTCTAACCGCTCTTTTTCTGCGTTAACGTCTTCAATGGCTTCCGCAACTTGCAGGTATGATGTTTTATTCTTATCAATTAAGAAAGAATTTAAGTTTGTTTGCTCTTCATGTAGCAGCACATAATTACCGACAATTTTTTTTATCGCAAAAATAAGAACTAGGTAGATGCTCAGGTTCAGGAGTTGATAGATTATACCAAACTCGTAACTAAATCCAAAGAGTATAGTTTCTCGGGTTAGTGAGTGCGTAAGCAAAAAAATTGTAATACTGACTAAAGTAATTAATTTAATTGAATGTTGAAAAGACATCAGGCCGATCGCCAATAGAAAAAAAGTCGAGCCCACTACCGTACTGTCATTTCTTACACTGACGGATACAAATAACAAAAATATTATTGCTACCAATATATTTAAACGATGTCCGTCAATAAATTTCAAGTTAATTGATAATATGACAATAATTGTCCAAATAAGTGATAAAACCAATTGATGACTTGGTAAGAAATCCAGATATAAATTTCGGTAAAAGGATATAAGAAGAGCGGGAAAGGATAAAATTGCGAACACTCGCACAGCTATTCTTATAGCTACGTCAACTGTTTCTTCTAGACTTATAACTTTATCGGTCATCTGTAGAAAGCACCATAATAAAGACCCTTGATAAACAACTACTCAATTTGTATACTATTGAATGCCATTGTTTATATTTTAATCATTTCGGGACAATTTTCTTTAAACTGTTNTGATTAATTTGACAAAACCTTTTTTTCAAATTAGCGGTGGGCGAATGTATGGTCCCAGGTTTAAATTAAGTCACTTACTAGCTACTATAATCTGCATTTCAATTATAGTCTCGGAAGGTTTGGCAATAGTATAGTGTGACGATACTCGTCAGTAGATTGCTGTTATATACTGGCTGCCTACCAACCATAACTTTTAAAACGATAATTCCTNTAACTAAGTTTAAGATCTTTTTTTAGNCACTTCAAAGCATTGACCAAGCTTTTTATTTAAAGCAATGTGAGTTATGAAGAGAACTGATGATATTGGTGTTTGGTCGGCCAATGAAACTGTTTATAGTGCGGGAACCCCACCAGAGTATAATTACCTGGTGATTGAGGGCAGCGTAAAAATAACAGCCCCAAATGGTTATTATTTAGGCAATGTTGGTCAGGGCGAGTTATTTGGAGAAGCCTCATTTATACTAGGCACAAAACGATCTACAACTGTGGTCGCAGGCTCTAACGGACTAAAAGCAAAATTAATTCCACCCAGGCATATACTTCAAAAACTTGAAAAAGACGTGTTTTTAAACGCACTCGTTAGAAAGTTGGAAAAACGGTTAGACTCGTCAAATATTGAAACAGTGGACCGATCAGTCAAAATAAAAAAAGCAGTTGACCAGCTCAATAACCTATCATCCGAAATTGATAAATTTGGTGAGAATATTAAAAAAGATCATCCAGATGCAGAAAAATTAATATTTAAGCTTTCAAATATAACGTCAAGTATAGAAAAAATAAAAGACGACCTACAGNTTTCCTAAAATTTTCAAAATTTNCTNCGTTAATAAAACATGTTGCTTTTCTANGAACATGTTGCATACTAANGTAGCTGATTGGGCAGCTTTGAAATTATATGAGGCTATTATGGCGTTTTATAATCCTGCTGCTAAAGAAGCTATTCTTTACTATGCACAAGTTATGGCTGGGTCCTGGGGTTATAAACCTATTGTTTATGCTAAGCGAATGGGTTGGCTGGATGGGGAAGAGAAGGTCACCGTCGAGGGTCAAAAACTTGCAAAATGGATTTTTGAAAGTGAAACTGAGTTTTAATAAGTGGCTTATTTTTTGTAACTGTTAAAATTGACTTGAGTTTTATCTGATAATTATTTCAATCAATTGCCTAGATGGGTTTTTACTCTATCTCATGTCTTAGGGAGATTAATCATGAACGCAAAATTTGAAGATCCATTTAATGGCTGGGGTAAAAAAGCAGCTGCCTTTTGCATTGCCTTTGCATTCATTTTACCTAACTATTTTTTTATGACCAAAGTTTTAAATTGGTTTTAATTCAAAATGTTTGATCCCGAAAAACTAAATGAATACAAGATAAGAATTTTACTGTCATTATTGATAATTCTGTTAATAATATTTGCAATTTTCTATCGGGGTATAAGTGGGATTGCGAGCATAGAAGTTATTTTTGTAGGCTTATTGTTCTCTATTGTTAGTTTGCTTCATGCAAGTTGGGCAATTCTAAAGATTAAAAAATTGCAGTAAACGGTTAACTGAGAGCAAACCTCATTAAATATTTTTTATTTTTGCTTGGTAACCAATTATTTTTTATCGATTAAAGACCTACCAAAATCTGGAGCTTCTGTGTCTTGGCCAGCCTCTAGGATACCTCGACGAATGCCTCTAGTCCGCGAAAAATATTCAAACAACATATCTCCATTCTCAGTCCTTATTGCGCGTTGCAATGAAAAAAGTTCTTCGGTAAATCGTCCTAATATTTCAAGGGTTGCATCCTTGTTTGAGAGGAAAACATCCCTCCACATAGTAGGATCACTAGACGCAATTCGAGTGAAATCCCTAAATCCAGCAGCAGAATAGTTTATTACCTCTTTATCTGTTACTCTACTCAAGTCATCAGCGACACCAACCATTGTGTAAGCAATTAAGTGTGGAGCATGGCTTGTAACCGCTAATACTAAATCGTGATGATCGGCATCCATATGATCGACCAATGCCCCNATACCAGTCCAAAGGCTTGTTAGCCGCTCTACTGCCGATGGAATACTCGAAGATGTTGNAACCAAAATACACCATCGGTTATCAAACAAAGTTGAAAAACCACTCTCAGGCCCCGAATGCTCTGTACCGGCAAGAGGGTGAGCCGGTACGAAATGCACGTTAGCCGGAACCAAAGGTTCGACAGCGTCTATAACTGCCTTTTTTACTGATCCAACATCAGAGAGGGTTGAGCCTGCTTTTAAATAAGGTGCAATTTGCGCAACGANCTCACTCATAACGCCAACTGGAANACATAGCACTACTAAGTCTGCATTGTTTACAGTTTCTTCAAGATTATCAGAGACATGATCACAAAGGCCAATCCTCTTTGCGGTCTCCCTCGTTTTTTTTGATTTAGCATATCCTACAACTTCATTTGCAAGATTTCCTCTTCTAATGGACCAAAACATCGACGAAGCGATCAAACCAAGCCCGATAAGAGCCACACGATTATAAACNACAGTCATTTTATACTCTCCAAAAAACTTCTAACTGAGCTATGGATGCGCTTACAGGCAGCTTCATCTCCGATGGTAATTCTCAAACAATTNGGTAAATTGTANTTAGCTACCTGTCGAACAATTAGCCCATCAGCATAAAGAAATTTATAACATGCTGCTGCTTCTTCTGCCCCTTTAAACCGCGCTAGTATAAAATTAGCATCTGATTTATCAGACTCTAAACCGAGGTTTGACAATGCGTTTGATAACCATTCACGCAATCGAGAGTTTTCATTTCTGCATTTGTCCACATAATCCAAGTCACCTAAAGCAGAATTGGCTGCGGCGAGTGCGATTGTTGATAAATTAAATGGGCCGCGGATGCGATTAAGAATATCAATGATATGCTTAGAACCATACCCCCAACCAATTCTCAATCCACCAAGTCCATACATTTTAGAAAATGTTCGGGTCATAAAAACATTTTCTCTATCTTGAACTAAGCTCGCACCTCCATCAAAATTCGAAACATATTCCGCGTAGGCACCGTCTAGCACAAGTAAACAGTTTTCTGGTATACCATCTGCTAATCTCTGAACCTCAGCCGCGTCAATCATTGTACCAGTGGGATTATTAGGGTTAGCTATAAAGATTAATTTAGTTTTATTACTGCAGGCACCTAAAATAGCATCAACATCCGTATGGCGATTATTTTCTGGAACTGCAAAGGGTTGAGCACCTGCCACTAATGCTGATATTCTGTACATGGCAAAGCCGTGCTCCGTGTGAATAACTTCATCCCCTGGTCCAGCAAAAGCTTGACACAAAAATGAAATTATTTCATCACTACCGACTCCACAGATAATATTTTCATCGCTCAGCCCAAATCGCGCAGCAATTGATTGACGTAACTCTAAATGGTTAGTTGAAGGATAAAGATGTACCCCAGCAGCATGCCGTTTAATTGCATCTATGGATTTCTTACTTGGACCGTAAGGGTTTTCGTTTGAACTAAGCTTTATAACGTTCTGATCCGCAGGCCGTGGCGAAGAACCCGCCTGATATAAAGCGATATCTAAAATTCCTTTTTTGGGTTCAATTTTTAACATAGACTATCTCCAGGTATATAATTACATCGAACCAGACATTTTGACCACTACAAACAAAAATGCCGCAACGGAGAACCGTTACGGCAACACTCCTTGATATCGACCAGATTAGTTCTGTGCGTAATATTCAATAACTAGATTAGGTTCCATAATTACCGGATACGGCACATCAGACAAGCCAGGAGTTCGTACGAACCTCGCGGTCATTTTAGAATGGTCCACTTCCAAATANTCCGGCACATCTCTCTCCGGCAGTTGGGTAGCTTCCAAAACTACAGCAATTTGTTTTGACTTATCTCTCACTTCAATCACATCGCCCTCTTTNACCCTGTAAGATGGAATGTTTACACGCTTCCCATTAACTAAAATATGCCCATGATTCACAAACTGACGAGCTGCAAAAACCGTTGCAACAAATTTTGCCCTGTAGACAACTGCGTCAAGCCTGCGTTCTAAAAGGCCGATTAGGTTCTCACCGGTATCTCCTTTTACTCTTTCTGCATCTCCAAAAATCCTACGGAATTGCTTCTCTGTAAGATCTCCATAATAGCCTTTCAATTTTTGCTTTGCCCTGAGCTGTAGACCAAAATCAGACAACTTTGCTTTACGGCGTTGTCCATGCTGACCGGGTCCATATTCTCTTCTATTTACAGGGGATTTTGGACGACCCCAAATATTCTCGCCCATTCTTCTATCAATCTTATGCTTGGCAGCAGTTCTTTTAGTCATCTGCTGATCTCCTTCCTTGGTTAGCGCAATTACGCGGTTTCGAAGGGCGTTGTCCTCTTGCTTTACACACGACAGGAATTCCTTTGCAGGAGCCACCAACACCAATAATTCAATGGCGGCTTATACAATGTTTGATTATGGTGTCAACGCGTTAGACGTAATTGTTTGGCATTTCAAAAATTAAATTCAAACTACGTCTAAAGATTTGAGATGAAAATTTCATAAAGTTTTATCATTTCAAAAAAAAACATCATTTTGTAATATTATTACTCTTGCCGCGATGCAGCAAAGCCGCTAAACAACTTTTGGATTCGCAACTAACTGATCAAAATCGTATAGGAAAATAAAGTATGACAAATGTCGTTATAGCATCAGCAGCTCGCACTGCTGTCGGAAGTTTTAGTGGGTCGTTTGGCAATACACCNGCTCACGANCTNGGTACAACTGTNCTAGAAGCTTTGGTNTCTAGAGCNCANGTAGACAANNCAGAGGTTTCGGANACNATTATGGGGCAAGTTTTAACTGCGGGTCAGGGTCAAAATCCTGCTCGACAAGCCCACGTCAACGCTGGATTACCTGTGGAGTCGGCCGCTTGGGGCATTAATCAAGTATGTGGTTCGGGCTTAAGAGCTGTAGCACTGGCTGCTCAACATGTTCAACTGGGAGACGCATCCATTGTTTGCGCGGGGGGTCAAGAAAACATGAGCCTGAGNCCNCATGTTGCCCACCTTCGCTCAGGATACAAAATGGGCGATGTTAAGTACATTGATAGTATGATNAAGGATGGTCTGTGGGATGCTTTCAACGGCTATCATATGGGACAAACGGCGGAAAATGTTGCGGAGAAGTGGCAAATCTCGCGGGATATGCAAGATGAGTTCGCTTTATCATCTCAAAATAAGGCTGAAGCCGCACAAATCGCTGGTAAATTTGAAGATGAGATTGTGCCATTCACGGTAACTACACGTAAAGGTGATATCACAGTAGATAAAGATGAGTATATCAGACACGGGGCTACAATTGAAAATATGCAGAAGCTGCGGCCCGCATTCGCTAAGGACGGCAGTGTTACTGCCGCGAATGCTTCTGGTATAAACGATGGCGCAGCCGGTGCGCTAGTAATGTCGGCCGAAGAAGCCAACAAGAGAGGTATTGAACCTTTAGCTAGAATTGCTTCCTACGCAACAGCAGGACTAGATCCTAAGATTATGGGAGTAGGACCAATTTATGCGAGCAGGAAGGCTCTCGAAAAGGCCGGATGGTCGGTAAGTGACCTTGACCTGGTTGAAGCGAATGAAGCTTTTGCTGCTCAGGCGTGTGCCGTAAATAAAGATATGGGATGGGATCCTAGCATAGTAAACGTTAACGGAGGGGCGATAGCGATAGGGCACCCTATCGGAGCATCAGGAGCTCGCATTTTAAATACTTTACTATTTGAAATGAAACGCCGGTCAGCAAAAAAAGGGCTGGCAACATTATGTATTGGCGGCGGCATGGGTGTCGCAATGTGCCTAGAACGAGATTAAATTTTTCAAACTGAATTTATAATAAACCTGACTTAGGAGAAGATTATGTCAAGAATTGCATTGGTCACTGGCGGCTCAAGAGGTATCGGCGCTTCCATATCAAAAAAGTTAAAGCAAGATGGTTTCACTGTTGCGGCTACTTACGCTGGAAACGACGAAGCAGCATCTTCTTTTACTGCTGAGACTGGCATCAAAACTTATAAATGGGATGTGGCTAGCTACGAAGAAAGCAAGTCTGGAATTGAAAAAGTGGAATCGGAACTAGGTGCAATAGATGTGGTTGTAGCAAACGCCGGAATTTTACGCGATGCTCCTTTTCACAGAATGACCCCGGACCAGTGGAATGAGGTAATTGCAACAAATTTAACTGGAGTGTTCAATACTGTCCATCCAGTATGGCCAGGCATGAGAGAAAGAAAATTTGGTAGAGTAATCGTTATATCCTCTATCAATGGCCAAAAGGGTCAGTTTGGTCAGGTAAATTATGCAGCAACAAAGGCGGGTGATTTAGGAATTGTTAAATCCCTCGCGCAGGAAGGAGCAAGAAATGGCATCACAGCCAATGCCGTCTGCCCTGGTTACATCGCAACAGAAATGGTTGCGTCTATGCCAGAAAAAGCTTTAGAGGCAGTCATTGGGCAAATACCAGCTGGACGTTTGGGCGAACCCGATGAAATAGCGAGATGCGTTGCATTTTTGGCCTCAGACGATGCAGGTTTCATAAATGGGTCTACAATCTCAGCAAATGGCGCTCAATTTTTTGTTTAGATGAGATGGTTTGAGCTTTGGGCATTCTCCAAACGCATGCGTATCGATTTGTTTAAATGTAATACAAAGTTCACTGGCAAACATGCAATTCGCATAGCTAGTCCATTGGCCGGTTAAAATAATAAATATTGAACTGCGATAAGATGTTGTTCTATCACTCTTGCAAAGGTCAGGATATTTATTAGGACACTGGAAACTCATTTGAAATTGCGCCCCATATATATTTTGTGCATTATTTTGGTTTCAACTACCGCAACTTACAACAATGCGGCTGAGCGTGGACCAGTTACCAACCTGTTAATTCCAAGATATGTCTCACTTAAAGCTAGTGAAGCCAATGCTCGCAGGGGTCCTTCCCTTTCGCACAGAATTGATTGGGTATTTAAAAAAAAGGGAATGCCATTAGAAATATATGGTGAATACGATAATTGGAGAAGAGTTCGTGACTCTGAAGGTGCAGGTGGTTGGATACANTATTCTTTACTTTCNGGTGTACGCTCAATTATTATTACTTCTTCGATGGCCAATCTATANAGAAAATCTGATCAGNACTCTATGATTATGGCTAGAATTGAACAGAATTATATCGCAGATCTTGGAAAATGCATTAAAGATTGGTGTGAAATTGATGCTGGTAAGTATGACGGGTGGATTAGGAAAGCTGATATCTGGGGAGTTGCCCCAGACGAAATACGCTAACTGCATTATAAATTAGCAAATGATACGAGGGAAGTTTAAATGAAGATAGGCAATCGAGGCATTGGCCCCAATGAACCTCCATTAATCATAGCGGAAATTGGCATTAACCATGGTGGTGATCTAGGTGTCAAAAAAATATGGTTGATTTAACTGCCAGCTTAGGTTGCGAGTGCGTAAAGCATCAAACCCATATTATTGAGGATGAAATGACGGAAGAAGCTAAGTCAACTTTTCCTCCTAACGCAAATAAATCAAAGTTTATTTAGAAATAATTAGGTAACAAAAATTGTCGAATAAACTTAATAACCTTGCGATTAAAGGAAAACAGAGGTCATATTTTTTGGATCTCAGCACTTATGTTTTCGTGAGATTTCTGTTAAGCATTTTATCAATTTTACCTTATCCAACGAAAATCGCTATGGGTGGTTTGATTTACCAAAAAGTTATTTCACCATTATCTGGTAATCGTAAACGTATAATTGATAACCTTGAACTTGTATTTCCTAATCTTGAAAAAGAAAAACAAGAAGAGCTCTGTACCAAAGTTCCTAATAATATTGGACGCACTTTCTTTGAATTACTGTCGCCAAATGAGTTTTCTAGTATCGCGAAATCAGCCAAAATATCTGGACCTGGTTTTAAAGCACTGAGGGATGCTCAAGAACAAAGAAAAGCTGTTATCCTAGTTTCTGGCCATTTTGGAAACTATGACGTTGTGCGTGTAGTTCTTAATGCAAACAATATTTCAGTGGGGGCGCTCTACAAACCTATGAGCAATCCCTATTTTAATACTTTTTATGAAAGATGTATTAAACAAATTGCTGAGCCATTATTCCCGCGAGGACGCGCAGGCATGGGAAATATGGTGCGTTATCTCAATGACGGTAAGGTAATCGCTCTTTTGATTGACCAATACATGAGCCATGGGGAACCTTTGAAGTTTTTTGGGCACACTGCATACACAGCAACTTCTGCTGCAAAATTAGCATTAAAACATGATGCGCTACTGATCACATTCTATGTGGTGCGTAATAATGATGGCATAAATTTTGACCTCACATTTGAGAGTCCAGTAACGCCCACATCACCAAATGAAATGACCCAAGTCTTAAATAACAGATTAGAAAAACAGATTAGAAAAAACATGGGACAATGGTTATGGACGCATAGGCGATGGAAGTCGCCGAGCTCTAAAGAAAATAAATTTAAGTAGTTTGCATAGATTAGCTGCGCATTGCCATTCCATCGGGATCATACGGCGAGGGAGCTATTACTTTTGCTCTTCTTTCCACTCCCACTATATGAACTGTAACAGCTGTACCTTCATTGGCTAAAGCGGGCTCAATTAGAGCCATCGCGAGAGATTTCTTTACAGTATGACCATATGCCCCTGACGTAACGAAACCAACCATGTCGCCTNCTTCTGACCAAATGGGTTCATAACCAGATGCATCTGAGTCACCATCCTCAATTTCTAATGTCACTTGAATTTTTTCAGGACCATTTCCATTGCGTTCNGCAACTACGGCTGCTTTTCCANTGAAGTCTGGCTTATCCCAATCAATCCATCGGTCCATTGCTGTCATACCNGGGGTCCGATCTTGAGTAAATTCAGCAGACCAAATCCCAAAACTCTTCTCAATGCGCGTTGAGAGCATTGCGTTAAAACCTACTTCGCGAATATCTTGATCAGCTCCAGCCTCTAACAATATTCTACGGAGAGCAATGTGATCACCCATTTTACAGTTAAGCTCAAAACCCATTTCACCAGTAACACTCATCCTAGCAACATGCGACTGGATCAAACCGATATCCAGTCTTTTACAATCCATAAACCTCATCTTGGACACATCTCCCTCAGCAACTTTTTGTAGAATGAAGTGGGAGTTTGGCCCGATTAAAGCGAAACCACAAATATCATCCCCAAGATCTCTGACACTTACTCCGTCTTGAATCTGGTCATTGAACCAACGCATATGCCAAGCTCTTAGATAATAACTGCCCATAATCCAAAAAGTACCATCGCCCCAATTCAGCAGTGTTAAGTCACCTTTGAGCTTTCCAGTTGGCGAAAGCATTACTGCAAGACGAGCTCTACCTGGTTTCGGTAACTTGGTTGCAAATATCTTATCNAGCCAAGCCTCTGCATTTTCACCCTTTACTTCGAAACGTGAAAAGCCCGTAATATCTAATAATGCTACGCCTTCTCGAATTGACTTGCATTCTTCCGCCACAATCTCATGAGCGTTAGAGCGCTTTAGGGTTAATTTTTCTTCAAATTCATCAGATGGGGCAAAGTATAATGGCACCTCTAAATCCCATGAAATACCCCAACGACATCCAGCCTGGGTCATCGCATCATGGGCCGGTGCCATCTTCATCGGACGTCCTGCTGGAAGCTGCTCGTTCGGATAGGACATAACAAAACGCCTCGAATAAAACTGCCCCGTTGTTTCACGAATATATCTTTTATTTTCCGCATATTTCCCGTAACGCGCTACATCCATCGACCATGCATCAGTCTCTGGCTCTCCCTCAATCATCCATTCAGCAAGAGTTTTTCCTACACCGCCCCCTTGTAAAAAACCGGCCATGACGGCACATGCGGACCAATATCCTCTCTTACCAGGGACGGGCCCCACCAGTGGGTTACCATCGGGTGAAAAAGTGAAAGCCCCATTNACCCAGGTTTTTATTCCTNCATTCTCAATAGCTGGATAACGTTGGAACCCAAGCATCAGTTCATTCTCAATTCTATGTAGTTGTTCCTGGAATAATTCTTCTCCATAATCCCATGGCGCACCATCCATTGCCCAGTGCTCGTGATCAATTTCATAAATCCCAACCAAAACGCCATTTTGATCTTGACGCATATAAGTAAATCCCTCGAGATCAACTGTCATGGGCATCTCAAAATCACTNNTTNCAACTTCCGGAATNCTATCAGTTATNAAATAATGATGTTTTAANGGNCTAACTGGAAGCTCTATGCCAGCCATACGNCCCACNTGCTTTGCCCAAAGGCCTGCCGCATTTACAACATGTTCACACTTAATATTACCTTTGTCAGTCTTAACGATCCAGCCATCTGTTANTTGCTCAAGACTATCAACTTTTACTTCTTCATAATACTCAGCACCCTNTTTTCTAGCNGCAGTAGCATACGCCTGCACGGTACCAGTAGTGTCGATGTAGCCTTCTCTATCTGCCCACATTGCACCCANAACCCCATCTACCGACATAATTGGACAACGTTTTTGAGCTTCTTCTGGAGTAAGGAGTTCACAGTCACTGATTCCTATAGACTGAAAAATACGATAATTTGATTGTAGCCACTCCCACCTTTCCGGAGTCCCTGCGAGGGTCAATCCGCCAGTCATATGAAAACCAATGTTCTGACCTGACTCTTTTTCAATCTTAGGCAAAAGGTCAATTGTGTAGGCCTGCAAAGCCGCCATGTTTGGATCGGCGTTTAATGTATGAACTCCACCGGCCGCATGCCAACTAGAACCGGAGGCAAGCCTGCGCCGCTCCAGCATCACGACATCCCTCCACCCCATTTTTGCAAGATGGTATAAAACAGATGAACCAACTACTCCACCGCCTATAACAACAACTCGATATTGTGATTTCATTTCGAATACTCCCAAATCCCTACATGATCTTATTCTTAAATAAATTAGCTCTTCAAGACTGTTCTGGAGACGTCAAAATGTAAACTATTTTAGCCAAAATCNCCCTGCANTTAGGATAAGAAANTNACTGGTTAAAATNACAATTATAATTATCTANAGATATTCAAAAATTNAAAAGCNANCAAAACTCTAGGTCNCATTNTTCANAACATCCAAAAAAGCAGCTCCAAAACGGTCTGTCTTTTTAGGTCCAATTATCTTAGCCATCTCGTCCAAACTTCTAGGTTTAAGTTTGGCAATTTTAGAAAGTAAAGATGCCGAACAACTAAGCGGTTTATCTACTCCCATAGATCCTCGAGTTAATTTGGATTGAACGGCTAAAAGCAAATCGTACGTCTCCCCCTCTTTAGCACCAGCAAGTTTTTGCCTTAGGGGATGCATGTGGTCAACTTCTCCATTGATAACTGCAAGAAAAATAGTTCCAAATTTCTCCAATTTTTTCGTGCCCACACCATTAATCTGAGACATCTCATCAAGATTCAAGGGGCGTCTTTGAGCCATCTCCACTAACGTCTTATCGNTAAAGATAATATAGGCTGGCACTCCAGCATTNTCAGCTANAGCTCGCCTCTTTGCTTTGAGCGCACTNAGCACTGGAGCATCGTCNTCACTTACTAATGCTTTTATTGNATGGNNNCTTTTTGCTGAATTAATNGTATCCAAACGTAAAGTTATACTTTGCTCACCTCTCAAAATTGGCANTGCTTTTTTNGTCATTCGCAAAGCTCCATANCTTTCCACATCTGGACGAATGAGATCATGACCCATCATTTGCCTTAAAACTGCTTTCCATTTTACACGGCTTAACTCTTTGCCAACACCAAATGTAGTTAAATTCTGATGACTCTGGTTAGCAACCTTATCTGTTAAATTACCTAACAAAATGTCGATTACATGTCCTGCTCCAAAATATTGATCAGAGCGTAATATAGCCGATAAAGCTTTACGAACGGGCTCAGTGCCGTCAAATGTCTCAGGTGGGTTGTCACATAGATCGCAGTTTCCACATTTTATATTTTTCTCACCGAAATACTCAAGAAGATTGAGACGGCGGCACTTAAAAGCTTCAGCTAAACCCAAAAGCGCATTCAAACGACCGTGATCAGCAGATTTACGCCCATCTGGCGCGAGACCTTCATCTATCTGGTTTCTTCGAAACCGAATGTCATCAGCACCATAAAGAGTTAGTGTTTCTGCTTGTTCACCATCCCTCCCAGCTCTTCCAATTTCTTGATAGTAGTTTTCAATTGATTTAGGTAAGTCTGCATGCACTACCCACCTTACATCTGGCTTATCCACTCCCATACCAAATGCAACGGTTGCAACAACAATTAAGCCATCTTCAAGAGTGAAGCGACTTTCCACGACCCTTCGCCGATCTGCAGCCATGCCGCCATGGTATGAGCAGGCGCTATGACCAGCTTCCTCCAACGCTTGAGCTAACGTTTCCGTTTTGGCCCTTGTGCTACAGTAGATAATACCCGACTGACCTTTGTGTAGACGAACAAAATCCATTATTTGCCNTCTAGGATTNTCTTTAGGCATAAAACTCAAATATATGTTAGGACGATCAAAACCTCGCAAAAATACTTTAGGTGCAGCACCTTCAAAAAGTCTCTCCATTATNTCTTGTTGNGTCTCTTTATCTGCGGTTGCCGTGAAAGCNCTTAATGGAACACNTAATNTACGCCGNAATTCGCCAATACCAAGATAATCTGGCCTNAAATCATGTCCCCACTGACTNACACAATGCGCCTCATCCACCGCTATCGATGTTACATTAGCATTGCTTAAAACATTTTGTATTTTTCTCGAAACCAAACGTTCAGGAGCCAAGTAGAGAAGCTTTAAATCACCTGAAATAATCTGGGAAAAAACTTGGTCCACCTCTTCTTGGGTATTGGCTGAGGTAATCGCTCCTGCTATTACTCCAGCTGCTTTTAGACCACGGACTTGGTCACGCATCAATGCAATAAGGGGCGAAATAACAACAGTNAGACCATCATTTANAAGAGCAGGTAACTGAAAGCATAGCGATTTTCCGCCGCCCGTCGGCATTATTGCCAAGACATTCTCTCCACAGGCAACTGCGTCAATAATTTCACGCTGCCCAGGCCGAAATTTTTTGAAGCCAAAAACGTCTCTTAATAGGGTTTTGGCATTTACCACAACATTACCTTCGGCCTTATCAACGGTGGAATGTGTCCCACATAGTGATGGCTCATACAAGACAATTTCGCAACTGATTAACTTGTAAGAGTATGTTTTATTTATTTTAGAAGATGGTGCCCGAGGGCAAATTTGAAAACATCAAATTGGGCAACGAAGCTACATTCGATTTTGCGGGTAACATCATATATATTAATTAGGTAATTCTGAGGAAGCATTGCTCCAGAGTAGCACAGACCTTATTCTGGTCTTTCTCAGTCAGTCCAAAATATAAAGGGATTGATATACTTTTNCTGTAATANGANTCTGCGTTTGGAAATTGTCCCAATTTGAANCCCATGCTNCGNTAANACGGATGTCTGTGGATNGGGATATAGTGTATATTCACTCCAATACCAGCACTTTTCAGGTAGTCAAATATCTGAGAATGGTGATTTTGAGGGACTTGTATGACGTATAGATGCCAGCTGGAGCCTGTGGATGGAGCTTGTATTGGCCGTTGCACTGGAAGATTGGCTAGTAGTTTGTCATAGCGAGCAGCTAACGCGGTGCGGCGGTCTACAATTTCTTTAAGTCGCTTCATTTGTGACAGGCCGAGTGCAGCCTGCAATTCGGTCATTCGGTAATTGAAGCCCAGTGTGATCTGTTCATAGTACCACGATCCCTGACTTGGGTCTTCGTAGAGCATTGGGTCCCGTGTGATGCCATGACTTCTAGCCAAATCCATGGACTTAGCGAGTTTTTTATTTTGTGTCGTTGCCAGCCCACCTTCAGCCGTAGTTATTATTTTTACAGGATGGAATGAAAAAACTGTGATCTCGCTATAGCGGCAATCCCCAACAGGCTTATCTTCATATGTCGCGCCAATCGCATGGCTAGCATCTTCAATTACGGAAATACCGTAGTTGCGCGCAATAGCGTAGATGGCTTTCATATCGGCCGATTGGCCACAAAGGTGTACTGGTATAATCACCTTAGGTAACTGGGACGTAGTTTGTAACTTCGTTTGCAATGCTTTTGGGCACATTGTGTAGCGCGTTGGATCAATATCGACAAAATCAACGGACGCGCCACAATAAAGCGCACAATTTGCTGAGGCTACAAAAGTTGTTGGAACAGTCCAAACGACATCCCCTGATCCAACGCCCAAAGCCATGCANGCAATATGGAGAGCAGATGTCGCAGAATTTACTGCAATTGCATAGGCAGCGCCAGTGTGTGCAGCAACGGCAGCTTCAAATGCAGGAACTTTTGGCCCTTGAGTTAAAAATTCGGAGCACAATACAGATACCACCGCATCGATGTCATCTTGACGTATGTCTTGTCTACCATAGGGAATAAATGAGCTGGATGTCATAGGCTTTCCATTTATTTCTAGTGTTCCTTCTGGTTAATTTCTATTATTTAATTCAGCAACACCTTTTTTAAAGTATTTAAAATCGCTTAAAATTCTGCAGTTCTAAATGCATCGTCAGTATACCAATTAGTTAAGTAGCGCTCGTTACTTGGGTTCACAGTGCTGGGAATTACGTGCGAGGTCAGCGATGCAACTAGCCATTCAAGAATATGGGCTGACCTCAAACTTGAGGATTTCAAAATGTCTTTCGATTTCAGTTTAATGTCCAAATCGAACCAAAGATCGTGGCCCATTGGACACCATTTGATGCGCATTAGATCGCGCCAATTTTGGACTCGTTATCCGCAATCCAAGCCTTTAATTCTTCGCGCGTCATCCATTCTGTGTTGTTATCAGATGAATAGGTGAAACCATCCGGCACTTTAAGGCCATCTTTGATGCGAGCCGGACTCGAGGACCAATTGTTTATCGCAGGCAGAATTTTAAAATGCTCTGGGTATTCATAGGTGTGCGGAGCGTCTTCCTCGCCAATCATCTGCTCATGTAGCTTTTCCCCTGGGCGGATCCCAACAATTTTTTGAACTGCGCTTTGCGAAATTGATGCTGCAATATCCGTAATTTTCATGGATGGTATTTTCTTTACATAAATCTCTCCACCTTCCATATCTTCAAAAGCATGCCATACCAGCTTAACCCCGTCGTCCAGAGAAATCATGAATCTAGTCATTCGTGCATCTGTTATTGGAAATTCACCTTTATCTTTGATTGACATAAAGAATGGGATGACAGAACCACGCGATCCCATAACATTACCGTATCTGACTACCGCATAGCGTGTGCCGTGTTCACCCCCGTAAGAGTTTGAGGCCACAAACAATTTATCGGAAGCCAATTTTGTTGCGCCATATAAGTTTATTGGTGACGATGCTTTGTCGGTAGAAAGCGCAACAACCCGCTTTACATGGCAATCTACCGCTGCATCAATAACGTTCATTGCTCCGTTAATATTAGTTTTCACACACTCAAACGGATTGTATTCGGCAGTGGGTACAATTTTGGTAGCCGCCGCATGGACCACATAATCAACATTGCGAAAGGCGCGGTACAGCCTTTCCCGATCCCGAACATCGCCTATGAAAAAACGTATGCGCGGGTCGCCGCGATAGAGTTTGGCCATTTCCCACTGTTTCATTTCATCACGACTAAAGATTATGATCTTTTTAGGGTTATATTTTTCAAGTGTTTTAGGCACGAAAGCATGGCCGAAAGATCCGGTGCCGCCTGTCACCAAGATGTTTGAATTTTCGAACATGTTGCTATCCCTTCACTCTTAAATTCTTGTTTTATTCATCTGTTGTTCCACAATTATTGCAGCTTTGTCGAGGTTATCTGACAAATTGCCATAAATTTTCCGCAAGGTTACATGCCCTGTTTGCGGGCTATCATCCTCAATGAATTCGATAAAGTTGTCGAGGGTATCAACATTGGGGAGACATTCAAATATACGTTGAAAGCTATTCATTACGGCGACAGGCTTACCTTCATAAACTGCATCCAAAATAGTCGTAGAGGGGTGAGAGATCACACAGTCTACTAATGCCATAACATCATTAATATTTGCCATAGCCATAATACCATAGTGGCGTTCTGATCGGATTATGTTTGGACACTCTTTACAAACTTTTGCAATTTTTTGTTCAATATCGCTGTGCCTTTTTCCGCGATGGCCTCGAAGTATTAGAGCAATATCTGGTCGAGACTGCGCTGCCGCTTTCCAAACCTTCAAAGCATTTTCAAACATTTGATCGGAGTACCGTTCAGACTCGAAGCCAAAATTGTAACATATTAACACTCGGCGAGAATAATTTGAAAGCTCCGCAGCTAGCTTGTCATGGTTTGGCCAAGCATCAAGTAAATTGGTTTTTGTAATGCCGGTCACNTGCAATCGATCTGCNACACCCGGGGCNAGAAANNCTCNCGCTGTATTTGGCAAATCTGCCCATATTAGNAGAGTTTGTGAATAGTAATCCCAAACATCGCGCAGCACTCCCTGTGTGTGGAGGCCCTGCTGCACCATGCCATGTTGAATGAAAATAACATTTTTTTTAAACATTTTTATNAAATAATCTCGAGGACGAAATTTGCCGCCGAAGGCAATTGGGTCAGAATGGGTTAATATGCAATCTGTACGTGCAATTTGAAGCCAGCTAAACAGTTCCACTCCGAATAAAGATTTGACAACATAAGGTACTCCTGATGCTTTTAGTGTTTGTTCAACCCGTGCATCAATTTTTATAAGCCTTTGGCTAACTATAATTTTTACATCAACATTGCCTCGTTTATGGAGGCGGATCATTAAAGGTATGCATGAATCAAAAGCTGGCATATGTGGCACGATCAGAAGTACGTTTTTTCTTTCATGAACCATTTGTGTAACTAATAAGCTTACTGATAAATTTGAAAGTGAATTTAGCCGTATCACTATTTAATGAAGCAAAAGCTTTAGCCTTTTTTTGCTTCAATTGAACATGCGGTATATTCTCATTTAAAGCAAGAAGGTGGGTGTATAAGGCGTGCGGGGTTTCAAAAGTTTCAAACACCCCTGCTTTTTGCGCAGGCCTTGCAATAAAATCGATTCCATAGGTAGAAGGCCCCATAATAACTGGGCACCCNGCTGACAAAGNCTCAATAATATTATGTCCACCCATATCGGTAAAACTCGCCCCCACAAAAACCACATCCGCAAGTCCAAGGTAAAGATCCATTTCACCAAGTGTATCCCCTATCAGCACCTTATTTTTAGATTGTATACTATCAGTTATTTGGCTGCGGCGCATATAGGGAATTTCGCAAGAGTCTAGTAAATCGGCAACGGCATCAAAGCGTTGTGGGCTACGCGGCACCCAGATTACACGTGCTTGCGGTGCGGCTTGAAGAAAATTTTCAACGATTTTTTGCAAAATAACCTCTTCACCTTTAACNGATGACGNAATCATGAANGTGAACGTTGTATTCCAAGTCTGACGTAGATTGCGACCATAGGCTAGGAGGGCTGGATCTGGTTGCGTATCAAAGCGTAATTCGCCGGCAATAGATATGTTCTCAGGACGCACCCCGGTAGCAATATAGCGCTCAACATAATCCTGCGATCGTGTAAAAATATGATCGAACAAACGGTATAGATATAGTCCATGCCGCCGCCATGTTTGCAAACGTTTCATACGATTGGGTAAAAGATTGCCATTCGCCATGAACATTGGAATGGACAATCTGTCCGCTTCGATCAACATTGCTGGCCAAATTTCAATTTCCAAAACAATACCAAAGGCTGGCTTAGCGCGTCGTAAAAACAACTGCACTGTCCAGAAACAATCNAACGGNATNTAAAGNTGGGTTACCTGAGGGTTATTTCCAAATTGTTGTACGCCCCGATCAAAACCTGCTGGTGACAGGTGTGTTAGAAGGACGTGTTGTCCATCGTTTAGAAACTCTTGGACTAAGGGACGCGCAGCGTTCATTTCTCCAAGAGATGCTGCATATACCCAAACCCCACCCTTAGCACCGACGGGCCCTAGTCCCCAACGATGGCTCACATTGTGAAGATGCCCTGGTTCTTTTCGCGCACGCCATAAAGCGAGAATACCAGCTAAAGGCAGTGCAAAATGATAGGCTATTTGATAGATGAAATAGGCAATCCGTGTTGAGATCGGGAGTTCACGGCGTTTGGGATGGTACCGCATAAACTAGCCTAAGCCCAGTGTGCGAAACATTATCTCAGCAAGTTCCCAATCTTCGGGTGTATCGATGTCTTGCACCCGGGACCGTGGAAGCAGTATACCGGCTACTTTCCCTTCGAAAATCGATTTTCTAGATGCCCATGAACTGGCCTTCGCCCAATAGAATTGTCCCGCATCATGAAAACACTCTTCTAAATCTTGACTGCGCGTTGTGAACTGCTCCGGATTTATCATCTCTATCTGATCCAACGACTTAGCGCGCAAAGCCCGTTGGATAGGAAAGGCATAACTTGTTACAGAAATAGCAAAATCAGCTTGATTCAACTTTTCTCGACCAATCGCCAGTTTTTCAGGCTGTAGAAATGGGGCAGTGGCATAGAGGCAACATACGGTGCACTCATTATCCAAGCCCAAAGTATTGACCGCATGGGCCATTACATCAATGGTTGTTGCAAAATCATCTGACAAATGCTTTGGCCTTTTGAATGGCACTTCAACACCCAACGGGAGTACAGTCTCCGTGATTTCAACATCATCGGTCGATACAAAAATACGTTCAAATATGCCAGCAGATTGCGCAGCAGCAATTGCCCATTCGATCATTGGCTTTCCGCAAAAGTGTTTGATGTTCTTGCGCGGTATACGCTTTGACCCTCCTCGGGCGGGGATAATACAAATATTCATACTTGCCCCTTTTCAAGAGTGTAAGTGATTTGCAAAGGCATATGTCCATTGGCATTCATTTGTGCCCGTCTCTCATGATCGCCAATGGGCACATGCAAAACAAAACCTGCACTACGCTTTGATTTAATCTCGGGTAAGGGGTCATAGTCATGCAAAATTTGCTTTAATAGAACAGGAAGCATATGGTCGTAACCTGGGAGTAAATTTACACCAATTGAATTATCGCTATTCAAGTAAAAATTACCGATACACTCGGTCGCTGCAAAAACAAAATTCCAACTTCTGTAAGGGTGTTTTTTGATAAACTCCTTATGGTCTTCGAAAGAGGGTAAGTTGATATGGCTGATTGCATGCTTACGTAATTTAAGAGCCTCATAAAGAGCGTTTATGTGATCGTCTTTTGGGACGATNTCCTCAAATGTCAAACGAATATAATTGTAACAGCAAAAACCTTTANCCCGGCTAGTTTCCANAAAACCGCAAGCTGCAAAGCAATTGCGGCTTGCNACNTTATCACTGCGAATNCGNGCANGAATAGGCATNGACCCTATTTGAGCTATACCTAAAGCTAATAAAGATTTACCAAAACCTTTTCCCTGCGCCGCAGGGGCAAGAGCAAGTGATACTAAGGCCTGATCATGTTCAACTGAGAAACGGACCACGCCGATTGGAACCCCNTCTTGTTCTCCAATGAATACATGCTNGGTGTNACTTTGCAATGTGTGTGTTAACCACCTNATGTGATCTTCCCAAATCAGTGGCTTAGTTTGTTCCGACGCTGCCCTGATATTTGGATCATTTCTCCAATCAAATAAGCTCTTAGCGTCACTTACTTTTGCCAATCGTACTGTAATCATCCCAAGCATGTTAACTGATATCTTCGTATCGGATGGGTGTNCCCTTTGGGATGTCACACAATGAATACTTTTCGTGTAGAGCGGTTGGATCATTTGCTGGTATCCCTGCATTAGGACGAATAAAGCGGAATAGATCTGAGGTTATTTTTTGCCCTTTTTTAATGTCTGCCGTGGCAAATGCAGAACGTCTACCGATCGATTTATTGACCAATTCAGCCTTTGTTGTTTCTTTGGTTGGCGATCCACGAAGTGCCATGATATCGTCTACACCGTTGGCGATATCTTTCATTATTTCAGGAGTGGCTGAAAAGCGGTGATCAGGCCCTTCACGGGTAGGGTCATTGGTATAATGCTTCTCAATAGCAACGGCNCCCATTGCAGCTGCAGTCAAAGGGGCGATNGATCCGAGTGTATGATCGGANAATCCNACCAATCGATTNAACCTATTCCCGATTGCCGTCATAGCATTCAAATTAATGCTGTCTAGTGGTGCCGGATACGATGAACAACAATGCAATAANATAATTGNTGCTGCATTATTTTTATCNAANACCTCGAGAGCGTGGTNAATTTCTGGTAAGGTAGCCATTCCAGTTGAGAGAATAATTGGTTTACCAGTTTGGGCAGTTGTGGCNAGAAGATCATCGAATGTCATNTCNAAACTGGCTATCTTNTATATTGGACATCCCAATGTTTCGATAAAATCTAAATCGCGTGGATCGTAAACCGAAGTGAATGGGATCAGGCCGCGTTCACGCGCACGCTGAAACAACGGTTGATGAAATTCCATCGGCATTCCAGCACCTTCATAAAGGTCATATAGGGTAGGACTGCCCCAAATTGGATCGATTTTCATACTTTNATGGTTTGATCGCATAGTTAAAGTATCGGCAGTATAAGTTTGTAATTTCAAACAATCCCATCCCGCATCTGCCGCAATGTCGACTAAAGCCAAGGCCTGATCAAGATCACGATCATGGTTTGCACTAACTTCAGCTATGAGTAATGGNCGTTCTNTTGGACTGATTGTGCGATTTTCAATTNTNAAACTTTGTGGGCGCATATCATTNGTCCAATGATTGGGTCGCATTGGGGTCTCTATTNTTTTGTTTAGTTCTTATATGAGTATTTGGCAATCGGATTTTAGAATGTTGGCAATCTATACGAAATTGAGAGTGAAATCGTTAGTTGAGAAACTGCCATCGGGCTTTNTTTTTNATAATTTTTTCTTGGATCAAGTGGTGCCCGGGGGCGGATTTGAACCACCGACACGAGGATTTTCAGTCCACTGCTCTACCCCTGAGCTACCCGGGCACATACGACAAAATGTCGTAGGTGCAAAGTGTGTATGGTAAAGAAAAGAAGTTGTCTAGTGGCGTAAATTAATTTTGCTAAAATACTGACACAGAAAAGTGATTAAAGGCCTGAAGAAGCTTTTTGAGTTAGCAAATCAACAAACCGTTGTCTTTCAGNAANTGGTGATTTNACTGATAGTTCATTAAAAACTTTTTTTGTCAAAAAATATCCNGTTAATTTTAAGCCATCTATAATGNTATCTGAATTTTCAGACCNTTTTAAAATAATGGGTGGAAGGTGTAATAATTTTGGAGCCCACACCCCAGCTGCTTGTTCGCTGATGGCTCTCCCAGTCCTCGGCGATACATACCGGAGGTTGTCAGTACATCCAGAAACAGCACATTTTGACAAATCAAGCCCATAACCAAGCACACTCAACAATTCTAGTTCCCAATGAAGATAAGCCAGAGGCCAGACCTTTGGCTGACTAAGAAGGTCTAACAAATCCTCTGTTGTTCTATAAAAATTATCGTACGCATGTCTCTCGGGCAAAACTCTGGATAAAATTGTACTTACAGTCGTTAAGCCCGCTGTCAGAATTCTGTCATTCATAGCATTAACAGTACGAGCCCTAACTAATTCAACTTTAAAAGACCCAAGGTGATCTTGTAAGCGTGCACTCCAAGTTAGATCAAGCTGTGCCCCCACCTGAAGTATTGGTGAAAACTTTCGTGATGCTCCACCTTTCACAACACCCAAATACCGACCATAGCCTGGGCAAAAAGTATCTATGATTAATGATGTTTCACCATGCTTTCGCGTAGCTAATAATATCCCAACTGAGCGCCATTCCATTTCGTAAAAATAGAATAATCCCTAAAATTCGTCTAGGTAATTTTGCCCGTTCGCACTTTCTACTTCAACTATCCACAAATCTGGATCATTAGCTTTCTGCTTTTCTAAAAAAATATCTATTTCGGCATCTAGGTCCTCCAAAATTTTTACCCATAAGTTTCTATTATTTTGAAGATCGAAGGTCTTTTGATGAAGTTCCGCAAATCCATCCCTCTTGCTTATTTTCACTAAAATAGCCCCTGAATGATCATCTCCATGAGCTATCACATATGCGGCAATAGTTTGAAGTTCTAACCTTTTTAGGTAAGCCTGTACCCAAATTTTACTTCTTAGACGTGCCATTAATTTCCATCATTAAAATCAAGCCCCATTTCAGCATATCTCTCTGCTTCATTTAGCCACTTTTCACGAACTTTAATTTGACAGAATAAATGCACTCTACACCCTAAAAAGCTTTCAAGCTCTTCGCGCGCCGCCATTGAAATAGCCTTGATCGTTTCACCACGACCACCCAAAATAATGCCTTTGTGACCACCGCGGGAAACATAAATTATCTGATCAACCCTTACACTTCCATCCTTTCTATTACTCCAAGTTTCTGTTTCCACAGTTAGCTGATAAGGAAGTTCTTGATGTAGTCTAAGAATGAGTTTTTCACGCGTAATCTCTGCTGCAATCATTTTCAATGGTAGATCAGCAATTTGATCCTCAGGATAAAACCATGGACCATCTGGCATTTTATCTGCTAACCACAGTTTTA
>FUFK010047517.1_pt1 | contig 24225 bp, 23 predicted proteins | sample 1021851 | NCBI WGS metagenome assembly FUFK01 (sample SAMEA51879418, study PRJEB19060) | metagenome | reverse complement strand
CGGGCCACGGCGTCTTCGAGGCCACCCATGGCACTGCCCCGAAGTACGCCGGCCAGGACAAGGTCAACCCGTCCTCGGTGCTGCTGTCGGGCGTCATGATGTTCGAGCACCTCGGCTGGCAGGACGCCGCCGACGACATCATCCGTGCGGTCGAAGCCACCATCGGCGACAAGGTCGTCACCTACGACTTCGCTCGCCTCATGGATGGCGCCACGCAGGTGGCGTGCTCGGAGTTCGCAAGCGCGATCGTCGACCGCCTCTGAGCCGACCCATCTGATCGGTGTCGAGCGGACCCCTGCGGGGGTCTGCCCGCCGTTTTCACACGAAGTCGAGTGGCCCCGCCACCTCGTCGATCGGGGCGGCCATAGCGAAAAGTCGGCCCTGGGCGGCGTGGCAGCCGAGTTCGGTCACTGCGTCGAGTTGGGCTTCTGTCTCGATGCCCTCCGCAACGACCTTGACATCGAAGATGTCGGCGAGGGCGACGATCGCCGTGACCACCGCGCGGTCGTCGGATCGGTCGGCAACGTTGGCCACAAAGCTCCGGTCGATTTTCAGCACGTCAAACGCATTCGATCGAAGTCGATTGATCGACGAAAAGCCGGTACCGAAATCGTCGAGCGCGACACGGATACCGACGCTTCGGAGGGTGCGGAGGTTGTCCTCGGCGACCTGACCGGCCTCCATGATCGCCGTCTCGGTGACCTCGACGATCAGGTTGTCGGGATGGAGTCCAGCCGCTTCGGCGGCGAGTGTGACGCGGTGGGCGTAGCCGGGACGATCGAGTTCTCGAGGTGAGGCGTTGATGGAGACGATCGCATCGGTTTCGTGGTGACGTCGCTGCCACACGACGAGATCCTGGGCGGCTTTCCGGGCGACAAGTTCACCGACGTCGCCGATGAGCCCACTCTCCTCCGCCATGGGGATGAACATGTCGGGCATCAGCAGCGTGCCGTCGGGCTGTCGCCAGCGGGTCAGCGCCTCAAAGCCGATGACTCGGTGGCTCGTCAGGTCGACGATCGGCTGGTGGTGGACGACGAGTTCGTCATCGCTGATTGCGAGGGGAAGCGCGCGGCGGAGATCGCGCTTCTCGTCGGACTCGGTGAGCAGGTCGTCGTCGAAAAGGCGAACCTCGGCACCGGCCTGTTTGGCGGCGTACATCGCCGTGTCGGCCTGGCGGACGAAGTCGGCAGGGTCGAGGTCGGTGCGGCCGCGCAGCATGGCGACACCGATGCTGGCGCGACAGCCGATCCCGCCGGTCGACTTCGGCGTGATCGATTCGACCGCATCGGCGATGCGGCCGGCGAGTCGGAGCGCATCCGGTTCGCCGATATCGGAGACAATCACCATGAACTCGTCACCGCCGAGCCGCCCGATCGTGTCGGAGGCGCGCATTGTCATCCGCAATGCGTCGGCCACACCGCGCAGGAGTTCGTCGCCGGCGTCATGGCCGTAGGTGTCATTGATCAGTTTGAACCGGTCGAGATCGAGATAGAAGAGCGCCACGTCGCGGTCGTAGCGGGCGGCTCGGATGAGCTCGTTCTCGAGGTTCGCGGCAAGCAGTGTTCGGTTGGCGAGGCCGGTGAGTGGATCCTCGATGCTGGAGCGGGTTGCGTCCTCGGCGATGCGTTCGGCTTCACGACGAGCGGACCGCTCCCGGTCCAGGCGACGTCGGAGTCGTTCGATCTCGGCGACGAGCGAGACGTCGGGATCGGTGCCGGGCTCCGACGAACTCATGCCGTGAGGTGGATCCGAAGCTCGCAATGCNGGTCGCCGTTGTGCGTGCAACTCGGCTGGTCGATGTGAAGCGTTCGACCCATATGCGAGGCGACCCCGATGGTGAGGCCTTCGGCGAGGAAGCAAAGCTTGCGATCGGAGACGTACCGCATCGAGATGGTCTGGTCGTCGATCGGGGAGATGTCGAAGTCGGGCGGCGTGGCGCCGGGGTAGAGCTTGCGCACCTCTGGGTGGATCATGTGGTTGAGCGCCGGCAAGAAATCCTCGAGCGTGATCCCGTCGAAGAAGTGGGGGAAGGCCTCCACGAGAAACGGGACGCAGTTGATCCCAACCCANCGCAGACGTTCAGGGATGGTGCCGCCGGTCTCGTCGGGGAGTGCGCCGACGATGGCGGCGAGCTCCTCGTCGCCGTAGTTACCGAGCGATGTGTACGAGCCGTCGACCTCGGCTCGGCCGAGGGTGTCGTCCCATCCATCAGCTCCGAACGAGCGTTCCACTGCGTCTTCGACTGCGTTGAAGATGACGCCCTTCATCGGGTGACCTTTCGACGGGATCCTGTGCCGTTCCCATCGGCAGAAACCGGTTCGGGATGAGTCCGGTCCGGCGGATACGGTGCAACGAATGGGTGACGGCGCAAACACCGAACACATTTGGCGCCGGGGCTCTCGGCTGATCTGGCGCTCGTTGCGAGCGTACCCATGGCTTCATACGACGGCAATGGTCGGTGCACTGGGCTTTGTTGCGGCCTCGATCGGCGGGGCATGGGTCCTTCGGGCCGCCACCGACGACCTTGTTATCCCAGCGTTCGACGACGGCACGGTCGATCGATCCGATGTGTGGGTCGTCATGGGTCTGATCGTCGTGGTGTCGGTGGGTCGCGGTATCGGCGTGATGATGCGGCGGTGGTATCTCTCGCTTGCCGAGAACAGCACCCAGCGCGACTGGCGGCGGGCGCTCGTCAACCACTACCTCGATGTGCCGCTGCGGTTCCATCGTGATCGGCCGACCGGTGAACTGCTCGCCCACGCCGACATCGACCTCACCACGGCCACGATGGTGCTCAAGCCGCTGGCCTTTTCGGTGAGTGTGCTGGCTCTGGTGATCGTCGCCGTCGTTACCTTGTTCATCATTCATCCGCTTGTGGCGTTGCTCGGCATCGTGCTGTTCCCGCTCCTCGTGGTGATGAGTCAGATCTACACCTCCCGAGTGGAAGCGCCGTCGGCGAGGGCCCAGCAGGCGGTCGGCGAGGTCGCCTCGGTCGCCCACGAAAGCTTCGAAGGCGCCCTCGTCGTTAAGACGCTCGGACGCGAAGCCGCCGAGGTCGAGCGGCTGCGCCGCGCGTCGGCCACCCTCCGGAAGGAACGCCTGGTCGTTGGTCGGATCCGAGCGGCGTTCGAGCCGAGCATCGATGCCCTGCCCAACATTGGTGTGGTTTTGTTGCTGCTCATCGGCAGCTGGCTGGTGTCGCGTGGCGATGCCACCCCTGGCGATCTTGTCCTGGCCGCTGTCGTCTTCGGCCTGCTCGCCGCGCCGCTTCGGGTCTTCGGCTTCTTTCTTGAGGAGATGCCGCGCTCTGTCGTTGCGCTGGATCGCGTCGACAAGGTGATGGCCCAGCCGGTCGAGCAACGCGCCGGCACTGCCACCGTCCCGGCCGGACCGGTCGATGTGGTCGTGCAAGGTCTGGTTGTCGGCTATGGCGAGCACCATGTGCTGCGGGGCGTCGACCTCGAGGTGGCTGCGGGCACGACCGCAGCGGTTGTCGGCGCCACAGGTTCTGGCAAGTCGACCCTGCTCGAGGCGGTCGCCGGGTTGCTCGACCGCACCGAGGGGACGATCGCGATCGGCGGAGTCGACATCGGCGACGTTGCGGCTGACGACTGGACCACTGCCGTTGCGATCGCCTTCCAGGAGTCGTTCCTCTTCACCGACACGATCGTCGAAAATGTCGCCCTCGGAGCCGTCGGCCTCGAAGAGGTCCACCGCACGTTGGCGATCGCCCGGGCCGATGGGTTCGTGGCCGATCTCGCCGATGCCGAGGTGACGGTCGTCGGTGAGCGGGGCACCACGCTGTCGGGTGGCCAGCGCCAGCGNGTCGCCCTNGCCCGAGCCCTGGCNCGCCGNCCGCAGGTNCTGNTGCTCGACGACGCNACGAGCGCGGTNGANCCNCTGGTCGAGGCCGAGATCCTCGATGCNCTNCGCGCNGAACTCGACATGACGGTGCTGGTCGTTGCCCACCGGATCTCGACCATCCTGCTGGCCGACACCGTCGTCTATCTCGATGACGGACAGGTGGTCGCCACCGGCACCCACGAGGAACTGTTGCAACGCGGCGACTACCGGGCGCTCGTCACCGCCTACGAGCAGGGGGAAGGCTCGTGAGCGAACCCCTCGACCTGCCTGCGCTCGACGAAGCCGCCACGCTCCTTGACGACGAGACGCCGTCGATCGGTGCCTTCGCCGTGATGAAGCGAGGCATCAAGGTCTCACCTGAACTCCGCGCTGGTCTTGCGATCACCGTCGTCATGGCGCTCACCGCCGCAATCGGCCGCCTCATCGTGCCGATCCTCGTGCAACTCGTGCTCGACAACGGCGTGCTGTCCGACGACGGCTACGACGGCCCCTATGTGTGGACCGTCAGCTTGGCCGCGCTCGCCGTCGTGCTGCTCGTCGCTGCTGCGAGCCGAGTGGCCCTGATCCGGCTNGTCGATATGGCCGAGACGGTGCTGATGAATCTTCGGGTTCGTGTCTTCGAGCACATCCACCGTCTGAGCCTCGCCGACCACACCGAAAGCCGCCGCGGGGTGCTCGTCGCCCGGGTCACGTCCGACGTCGAGACCCTCGCCCGCTTTACCCAGTGGGGGTTGATCAGCTGGATCATCGACACCGCGATCATCGTCGGCACGATCGCCGTGATGCTCTGGTACTCGTGGCTGCTCACCTTGCTCGTATTGGTGATCCACGTCCCGTTGGTGCCGTTCCTGCGGTGGGTTCAGCGCTCCCAGTTCGTCTCCTACGGTAAGGTNCGCAGCCGGGTGGCCGAGACCCTCGGCCATGTCTCGGAGGCGGTCACGGGTGCNCAGGTCATCCGGGCGTACGGCTACGGCGAACCGGTTCGTGAGCGTCTCGACGACGCGATCGAGCGTCAGTTCGCCCAGCAGCAGCGCAGCCAGGTCTGGTTCGCCTGCATGCTCCCCGTCGTCGATGTCGTGTCGTCGATCTCGTTGGCCGTCGCCGTGGGGATCGGTGTCTGGTACCGCGACGATCTCGGCCTGGAGGTCGGTGAGCTCGTCGCCTTCTTGTTCCTCGTCAACCTGTTGCTCCAGCCGATCGCCCAGTTGGGCGAGGTTCTCGATCAGACCCAGACCGCCCTCGCCGGCTGGTGGAAGGTCCTTCGGGTGCTCGATGTGCCGGTCGAGGTCGCCGAACCCCCCGCCGGAGTGGCGCCGGCGGCCGGCCCACTCGAGGTCGAACTCGACGGAATTGGGTTTTCGTACCGCACGGGCCCGCCGGTGCTCCGCGATGTGTCGTTCACCATTCCGGCCGAGTCGGTCGTGGCCGTCGTCGGTGAGACCGGTTCCGGCAAGACCACGTGCGCTCGACTCCTGACCCGTCTTGCGGATCCGACCGAGGGGGTCGTGCGCGTGGGTGGTCTCGATCTGCGCGAGGTCGATCCCGATGCGCGCCGGGCTGCGATCCGGATGGTGCCGCAGGACGGTTTCCTGTTCGACGTCAGCATCCGGGACAACATCGCCTACGGCCGCGAGGGCACCACCGCCGACGAGGTCGAGCAGGCGATCGACGTCCTCGGTCTTCGTGGCTGGATCGAGACCCTGCCCGACGGACTCGACACGGTCGTGGGCGAACGTGGTGGGCGGCTCTCGGTCGGGGAGCGGCAGCTCGTCGCCTTGGCCCGGGCTCAGGTCGCGGACCCGGGACTCCTGGTGCTCGACGAGGCGACGTCGGCGGTCGACCCCGAGACCGAGGAGGCGTTGGCCGCCGCCCTCGATCGCCTCGCAGGAGGTCGCACGATGATCTCGATCGCGCACCGGCTCTCCACGGCAGAACGGGCTGATCTCGTCATCGTGTTCGGCAAGGGTCGGGTCGCCCAGATGGGTCCTCACGAGGATCTTGTCGCGGTGCCCGGGATCTATCAGACGCTGTACGAGTCATGGTTGGGCAACACTCGGTCGGAGCATCCGGCGGGCTGAGCACCGGNCGGTCGCCGTCGTCACCGACCTTCGGGGAGCCGGCGCTTCGCTGGTAGCGTGCAAGTCGATTTCAACTCGTCCTCTCACGGAGACAACCCATGAATGCTCCTGTTCGTGTCGCGGTTACCGGTGCCGCCGGTCAGATCGGCTACAGCCTCCTTTTCCGCATCGCCAGCGGCTCGATGCTCGGCCCTGATCAGCCCGTCATCCTGCAGCTGCTCGAGATCCCGCCGGCGATGGGAGCGCTCGAGGGTGTTGCGATGGAGCTCGACGACGGTGCCTTCCCGTTGCTCGCCGGCATGACCCTGAGCGACGACCCCAACGCTGCGTTCGACGGTGCCAACATCGGCATGCTCGTCGGTTCCCGCCCCCGCTCGAAGGGCATGGAGCGCAAGGACCTTCTCGAAGCCAACGGCGCGATCTTCACCGCCCAGGGCAAAGCGATCAACGACAACGCCGCCGACGACATCAGGGTTCTCGTCGTGGGCANCCCCGCCAACACCAACTCGCTCATCGCAATGAACAACGCGCCCGACGTCCCCGACGCCCGCTTCACCGCGATGACCCGTCTCGATCACAATCGGGCCAAGGCGCAGCTCGCCCAGAAGCTCGACGTCACGGTGAACGACATCACCAACATGACGATCTGGGGCAACCACTCCGCCACCCAGTACCCCGACCTNTTCCATTGCAACGTCAACGGTGAGAACGCGGCCGCCAAGGTCGGCGATCAGGAGTGGCTCGAGAACACGTTCATCCCGACCGTCCAGCAGCGTGGCGCCGCAATCATCGAGGCCCGTGGCCTGAGCTCGGCTGCGTCGGCTGCCTCGGCTGCCGTCGACCATGTGCACGACTGGGTGCTCGGCACGGCCGAGGGTGACTGGGTCTCGATGGCCATCCCGTCCGATGGCAGCTATGGCGTGCCCGAGGGCCTGATGTCGTCGTTCCCCGTGACCTGCTCGAACGGCGAGTACTCGATCGTCCAAGGCCTCGAGATCGACGCGTTCTCGCAGAGCCGCATCGACGCAACCGTCGCNGAACTCGGCGAGGAGNGCGACACCGTTGCCGGTCTCGGCCTGATCTGATCAGGCGAGGCCGAGTGCCNGCGCCAGCGCGGNCAAGGCCTCGCGGTTGGCCATCAGTGCCTGGATGTCCCCGCCGATCCGGAGTTGCCCTCCGAGAAAGGCGCGTTGGGCAGAGACGTTTCCCGCTCGGATCTCGGTGGCGGTCTCGCGATCGGTGGTGATCCGGATGTCGGGATCGGTGGACGGGTCCCGGTCGAGTTCGACCCCGTCGGGTCCGAGGCGCAACTGCCAGCGGATCACCGGGTCGCCTTCGACGACCTGCTCGACCGTGAGGGCGACACCCTCCGGAACCGAGGCGCTTGCGGCCCGATCGGCGATGTCGGCGAACCAGGCGTCGGTCAGGAAGTCGCTCACGTGGCCAGGGTAGGGCGGTGCGCCATAGGTTTGGCCAGGTGAGCAAAGCGCTCCCGACCCCCGCCCCNGCGTCGATCCGAGCCCGCCTCGGTGCCCGCCTCATCGACGCGATCACGTTGGCGTGGGCGCTCGGGTTCGTGCTTGTGGAACTCGACCAGCGACTTCTCGGTGGCGATCCCTTCGGCCAGCAACCTCTGCAGGTCGACGTGACCCAGGGCCGGTCGCTGCTGTTCGTCGTCGTCACCATTGCTGCGTACGAGGTGCTTCCCACGGTCCTCAAGGGAGCAACCCTCGGCAAGGTGCTCGTCGGCCTGCGGCTTCGAACGGTCGAGCCCTCGGCCCGGATTCCGTGGAGTCGGGCGATCGCCCGTGCGCTGGTGCTCTACGGCGGACCGGTTGCGTTCGGTGCCTTCGGCGGGGCCTTCCTCCTGGTGCTCGTCGTGAGCGTTGTGCTCCCTGCCAGCGGACGTGGGGTGCACGACCGGCTCGCCGGTACCACTGTCGTTGCGCTTCCCCGTGAGGGGTCCGAGTGATCGAGACGGACCTTTTCGATCCGGGCGAACCCCACGAGCACCTCGACGACACGATCGATATCGAGTGGGTCGACAAGCGGCAGGCGGTCGCCGGGTTCTTGCGCGTGTCGGTTCGCCCCAGCGCCGGCGCGACCTGGTTTCTCGCGGTTGTGCACGAACAGGGTAAGGATCCCGTCGTCGTCCTCGACTACGAACTGCCGCTGGTCTCCCACGCGTTCGAGTTCCGAGCACCGGGCATCTGGACGGACTTCGTGTGCGAGACACCGATCGAGCAGTGGACGATCGGTCTGGAGGCGTTCGGGATCGCCGTCGACCCCGACGACGTGATCCACCCGGCGACGTTCGGCGACCGCACCCCGGTCGGCCTCGATCTCGATGTCGAGGCCGCCTCGGCGCCCGATGAACACGACGACGGCTTCGAGCACGAGGTCACGGTCCGGGGCGAGGTGCTGCTCGGGAGTGCGGCGTATGAGGTCGACGCAGTCGGGGTTCGTCGACGCCGATGGGACGGTCGTTGGCCGAGGCTCGCGCCGCTCACCCTGGGTTTCGACCCGCAGACCCGCATCGCCGTGCAGTGGCCCGGTCAGCCATCGCCGGAGATTCGGGGTTGGATCATGAGCAACCGGCCGGGGTGGGTCGAGTTGCCCCTCTGAGGGCTGGGTCGCCGCTCAGCGCTCGAGGCGTTTGCCGATCTGCGCCAGCACCATCACGATCACGAACCCGAGCATGCCGAGAGCGACCGGGCCAAGGAGCTCATCACCGGCCGGAAGTTCGAGGCCGGTGCCGTCGATCACCTCGGACTCGTCCTCGCTGATCACACCGACGCCGTTGGGCCAGGGCCACAGGACGCGAAGCGAGCCGAGCATGAGACCGACCATGGCGGCCATCACCGTGTCTCCGTGATGGTCGAGCAGCCAGCCGAGCAGCGTCGAGAAGAGTGCGAGGCCGACAACCGCGCCGATTCCGACGAGGGCGAGGTCGCCGAACGCCCGATCGTCGACGGCGCCGATGACGGCTGCGTACATCCCGATCATCAACAAGATGAACGACCCGGAGATGCCCGGCAGGATCATGGCGCAGATCGCCAGCGCGCCGGCACCGACGAGTACCACGGGGCTCGGGTCGGTGACCGGGCCTGATTGGAAGCCCAGCCCGAAGAAGATGGCGACGGCGACGAGCAGCACGACCGCCAGGTGGGCGCTGGTACGGGCCGAGATCAGATCCCAGCCGATCAGCACCGACGCCGCGACAAGGCCGAAGAAGAGTCCGGCCATTTCCTCGGGATTCTCCTCGAGCTGTGTCTCGAGCACCGAGGCGAGCCCACCCACGGCGAGCAGGATGCCGATCGCCAACGGGAGCAGGAACGTGACGTCGAGCCCCCTCACCTGCTTCCAGAAGCCGCGAAGGTTGCCGCGAACGAGCATGCCGAGCGCCTTGGCCCCGGCTCGGACCTGATCGATGAGCGTCTCGTAGATGCCGACGATCAGGGCGATGGTTCCACCGGACACGCCGGGGACGACGTCGGCCGCTCCCATCAGCAAGCCACGGACGAGCTGGGCACCGACCTTGGGGATCACGGGAGCCAACGGTACCGTTCGGCTCGATGACGGACGCGGCACGAGACGTCGATCGGGGCGAGCAGCTCCGAGTCGGTGAGGTCGATCTGTGGGTCGATGTGGTCGGCGACGGCCACGACACCGTCGTGTTGTTGGCCGGTGCCGACACGCCCGGTTTCCACTGGTCGCCCGGCTTCGTCGACGCGCTGGTCGGCGCCGGATTCCGTGTGGTGCGCTTCGATTACCGTGATTGTGGCCGGTCGTCATGGTTCGGACCCGAGGCCGGCTATCTCCTCGACGATCTCGCTGCTGATCTCATCGGTCTGCTCGACCTTCTGGCCCTGGAGATTGCGCATCTCGTCGGCCGCTCGATGGGCGGGATGATCGCGCAGGTCGCCGCGCTCGATCATCCGGAGCGGGTTCGTTCGTTGACCCTTCTCGGCTCGACCGCAGGCGCGGGCGATGAGCGTCTACCGGGGCCCGACGATGAGTTCGTGGACGCGATGATGCATCGGCTCTACGCCGGACCGCCGCCCGATCGGCGGGCGATGGTCGGTTGGCTCGCCGAATTTGCTGAGCTGCTGGCCGGCGATGCCTATCCCTTCGATGCCGACTCGGCCCGACGCCTCGCCGCTGCCGAACTCGCCACCGGATGGCAACCCGAGTCGGGCCACGGTGTCGCCGTGCACGCATCCCCCAGCCGACTCGATCGGCTCAGCGAGATTCGACAACCGACACTCGTCGTGCACGGCACCGCCGATCCGGTCTTTCCGATCGAGCATGGACGCGCGTTGGCCACCGGGATCGATGGTGCGGTGCTTCTCGAGGTCGACCGCCTCGGCCACGAGACGCCTGCGCCGATGCTCGACGAGTTCGTCCCCATCCTGATCGAACACCTGCGCAACGCCGCCGTCTGGCCAGATCGACCCTGACGCCGGCGCGAAGCCCGATCCGGGATCAGCGCTTGCTGACCAGGCTGCGGTTCTTGACCTTCGACTTCACATAGTCGCGGTTCATGAAGGCGATGAAGTCGAGCGAGATCTCCTTCGGGCACGCCTCGGCGCACTCGCCGTGGTTGGTGCAGGAACCGAAGAAGTCCTCCATGGTCTCGACCATGGCCTCGGTGCGCTTCCACCGCTCCGGCTGGCCCTGGGGCAGCGTGTTGAGGTGGTGGAGCTTGGCCGACGTGAACAACTGACCCGCCGAATTGGGGCATGCCGCAACACAGGCGCCACAGCCGATGCAGGCGGCGGCGTCCATCGAGGTGTCGGCCACCTCCTTCGGGATCGGAATCTCGTTGGCGTCGGGAGCCGTGCCGGTTGGGGCGGAGATGTAGCCGCCGGCCTCGACGATGCGGTCGAAGGCACGGCGGTCGACCATGAGGTCCTTGAGGATCGGGAACGACGTGGCCTGCCACGGTTCGATCACGATCTCGTCACCGTCGTTGAACTTGCGCATGTGCAGCTGGCACGTTGCCGTGGCCTTCTCGGGGCCGTGGGCCTGCCCGTTGATCATCACGCCGCAGGTGCCGCAGATGCCTTCACGGCAGTCGTGACCAAACGTGACCGGCTCGACGTCGTCGGCGATCAGGCGCTCGTTGACCACATCGAGCATCTCGAGGAACGAGGCGTCCTCGGGAATGTCGTGGGCATCGACCTCCAGGAAGGAGCCCTGGGCGTGCGGACCGGCCTGGCGCCAGATCTTCAGCTTGAGATTGAGGTTCTTGCTCATCGGGCGGAATCTTCCAGACTCACTTGTAGCTGCGCTGGGTCAGCTTGACGTATTCGAACTCGAGGTCTTCCTTGTGGAGGGTCTGGGCCTCGTCGGGCCCGTTCCATTCCCAGGCACCGACATAGGCGAAGTTCTCGTCGTCGCGCAGCGCCTCGCCTTCCTCGGTCTGGGACTCCTCACGGAAGTGGCCGCCGCAGCTCTCGTTGCGATGCAGCGCATCGCGCACCTTGAGCTCGGCGAACTCCATGAAGTCATCGACCCGGTTGACCTTCTCGAGCATCGTGTTGATGCCGTCGGGCGAACCGAGCACCTTCACGTTCTTGCGGAACTCCTCGCGCAGCGCCGGGATCTCCGAGAGCGCCTTCTCAAGTCCGTTCTCGTTGCGGGTCATGCCGCAGTACTCCCAGACGATCTTGCCGAGCTCACGGTGGTAGTACTCGACGCCGTGGGTGCCGCCCTTCTTGGAGGTCCACTGGCGGGTGCGATCGTCGACTTCCGCCACGGCCTGCGTGAAGGCCGGATCGTCGGTCGACAGCGGCGTCTCACCCAGCTTGGGGGCGAGGTAGTCGCCGATGGTGTACGGCAGCACGAAGTAGCCGTCGGCGAGGCCCTGCATGAGCGCCGACGCACCGAGACGGTTGGCACCGTGATCGGAGAAGTTCGCCTCGCCAAGGGCGTACAGACCTGGCACCGTGGTCATGAGGTTGTAGTCGACCCACAGGCCGCCCATCGTGTAGTGGGTGGCGGGGTAGATGCGCATCGGCGTGTGGTACGGATCTTCGCCGGTGATGCGCTCGTACATCTGGAACAGGTTGCCGTAGCGCTCCCGAACGGCCTGCTCGCCGTCGCGTGCGATCGCCGCAGCGAAGTCGAGGTAGACGCCGTTCTTGAGCGGGCCGACGCCGCGGCCCTCGTCGACCACGGTCTTGGCGTTGCGGCTCGCCACATCGCGCGGGACGAGGTTGCCGAACGACGGATACTTCTCCTCGAGGAAGTAGTACCGCTCGTCCTCTGCGATCTCGGCCGCCGAGCGGGCTTCGTCGCGGTCACGGGGCACCCAGATGCGGCCGTCGTTGCGCAACGATTCCGACATGAGGGTCAGCTTCGACTGGAACTCGTCGGAGGCCGGGATGCAGGTCGGGTGGATCTGGGTGTAGCAGGGGTTGGCGAACAGGGCGCCCTTGCGATGGGCCCGCCACGCTGCAGTGACGTTGGACGCCATTGCGTTGGTGGAGAGGTAATACACGTTGCCGTAGCCGCCAGTGGCGAGCACGACGGCATGGGCCGAGTGGGCGTGCACCTGGCCAGTGAGCATGTCGCGCACGACGATGCCCTTCGCCTCACCGTCCTTGGTGACGATGTCAAGCACGTCGGAGCGGTTGTACAGCGTGACCTTGCCACTCTGGATCGCGCCGGCAAGGGCCTGGTAGGCGCCGAGCAAGAGCTGCTGGCCGGTCTGGCCTCGGGCGTAGAAGGTGCGGCTCACCTGGGCGCCGCCGAACGACCGGTTGGCGAGCAGGCCGCCGTATTCACGGGCGAACGGCACACCCTGCGCAGCGCACTGGTCGATGATGTCGACCGACACCTGGGCGAGGCGGTGCACGTTGGCTTCACGGGCCCGGTAGTCGCCACCCTTCACGGTGTCGTAGAAGAGGCGATAGACCGAGTCACCGTCGTTGCGGTAGTTCTTTGCGGCGTTGATGCCGCCCTGAGCAGCGATCGAGTGGGCACGACGGGGGGAGTCGTGGAAGGTGAAGACCTTCACGTTGTAGCCGAGCTCGGCGAGCGAGGCGGCGGCCGACGCACCGGCAAGACCGGTGCCGACGACGATGACCTCGAACTTCCGCTTGTTGGCCGGGTTGACCAACTTCACGTTGAACTTGTGGTTATCCCACTTGTCCTCGATGGGACCTTCCGGGATCTTTGCGTCGAGCATCACCATGGTCATTCTCCGTATTCGAGGTTGTACTGGCCGGGTGTGTGGCCTTCGAGATCGATCAGCTCGGCCTGGACGGCCAACGGGAAGCTGAGGTTGCCGAGCAAGATCACGGCGGCGAGGCCCTGAGCGAAGCGCCGGCGGGCGTTGTTGTAGCGGGGGTTGTTGATGCCGAGGGTCTGGAACATCGACCAGGCGCCGTGGTAGATGTGCGTCGCCAACGCCACGTTGGCGACGATGTAGATGGCGGCGATCGGGAGCGCGCTCATCGAGTTGTAGACGTTGGCGTAGACGTCGCCCCGCACCCACTCGTCGCTGAACCAGCCCCAGGTGAGATCGGCGAGGTGGAAGAGCAGGTAGAGCAGGATGATCGGGCCGGTCCAGCGCATGGTGCGGCTGGCGAAGTTCACGGCGAGGTAGTCGCGGCTACCGGCGTAGGCCTTGTTGGCCTTGGTGTTCATGCGGCTGAGCGAGAAGGCGGCGTGGATGTGAGCGGCGAACATGCCGATCAGGCCGATGCGGAGCACCCACAGCAGGAAGGTCCGGGGCACGAGGTGACCGCCGAGCCCGCGAAGCGCCTCGGCGTACTCGTGGACTTGTGTCGGGCCCTCGTAGATGTGGAGGTTGCCGATCATGTGCACCACGACGAAGCCCAGGAGGCCGACGCCGGTGATGGCCATCACGTACTTCTTGCCGACGGCGGTCTGGTAGAGGTTGAGCGGCCAGGGAAGCTGCGGTGCCCGCCGGCGGAGTACCGGCACCGAGTGCTCGGTGCCGGCCATGGTCTGTGCCATTGATTGGTGTTCCTTCGTGAAACGTCCTGCAGTTCACAAAGGTACTTGCCCTCTGCGGGCACGTGCCCACTTCAGCTGACAGTTGTCTTCACGCTGCTGTGAGCGGTGATCTCGCCGTTTTCGGCGTCGTCGGCGACGGCGTTGAGCGCAAGTTCGACCGTGAGCGCTCCGGGCTGCAAAGCGGGCACCGAGAGCAGGGCGATACGGGCCACCGAGTCGGCCTCGACGTCCCCGCCCCAGCGGTGCACGTCGGTGGTGCCGTCGGCGTGGTGGATCGTCGCCGAGACGACCCCGTCGCGCAACGNNTCGTGCAGATCCGANACGACNTGGATCGCNATNTCGTANACCTNGCCGACCCCGACCGAGGCGGGGAGTGGCTCGCCGACGACGATGACCGGACGGCACGCATCGGTGAGCGCCTCGAGGGCGGGCTTGGCCCGGCGATCACTGTCGAGGACGCCGAAGCCGCCNGCGGGTCCAGGGTCGGCCAGATAGAAGGCGCAGAAGCCGCCGGTGGGCTGGTACTTGACCTTCCGCAGTGTCTCGATGGTGGTGCGCAGCACATCGGCCTGGGCCTGGCGGGTGGTCTCGGCCCAGGCCGGTCCGTCACTGGTCCGCTCGGGCGGGGCGAGGTGATGTAGGGACCGACGGCGAGCTCCGACGGCTGCCGCGATCGGATTCCAGTCGAGTGCCGGCCAACGCCCTTCCTGGAGTTNGGGGAGTTGTGGGTCGACGCTGGCCGCCCCGAACGCGGTCACGAACCGTCCCATGCGGGGAAGGCGGCCGATCGCGGCGGCGAGATCGTCGGCCTTGCCGTCGTGCCAACCGAACCACAGGTGGCTCGTTGTCCCGTCGAGCAGGGGCAGGTGCGGTGGGACGGCGGTGTGATTGACGATCGGGCGGGAACCGTCGGTGCGTTGAAGCACGCGCCGCACGGAGGTGTCGAGCACCGCCCGGTTCCACGAGGGGCGTTGCTGCCCGACGATCGGCGGCGTCGATGTGGGCGCCTGTTGTCGGCGGAAGGGTTCGTCGTGCACGCACCACACGGCCACCGACGGGTGATGACCGAGAAGATCGACCATCTCACGGGCCTGTCGGACCGCCTGACCGCGAACGCCGCGAGCCATCACCCCGCGCAGCGGCATCTCCTGCCATACCAGCATCCCGAGTTCGTCGGCGGTCCGGTAGGCCTCGGGGTGGGCGATGTGGGCGACGAGGCGGATCAGGTCGAGCCCGGCGTCTCGGGCAGCCCTCACGTCGGCGGCGACCTGGCGAGGTGTTGCATCGCCGGGGCGTGGGGTGGTGGGCAACATCACGATGCCCTTGGTGAAGAGACGAACCCCGTTCACGTCAAGTGTCCAGTCGCGGAGCCGGACCGTGCGGAAGGCCGTGCGGCAGGACCGATGATCGTGCACCTGGCCGTCGACGATGAGTTCGCATGAGAGTTCGTGCAGCGGCTGCTCGCCGAGCGAGTGCGGCCACCACAGCTCGGGCTCGGGCACGTCGATCGTCCACTCGACCCGGTTCTCGCCGACCGCAGCTGGATGGTGGAGTTCGTGGTCGAACCCGGCGACGTGTGTTCGGAGCAGGACCGGCCCGCCGTCGGGGTGGTCGAAGACGCAGCGCATGGCGAGACGGGCCCGAGCCTGATCGGCATCGACGCACACGACACGGACGTGCTGGATCGCGCTCGTGCCGGTCTCGTGGATCGCGACTTCGCGCCAGATGCCGCCGGGGTTGTGGCCGGCCGCACCCGACAGCTGCGGGTCGAGGATGGCGCCCATCAGATTGCTGCGTTCGTCGGGATCGCCGAACGACGGCACCGTGACGTCGACGGCGAGACAGTGCTCGTCGGTGTCGCGCATCAGGTGCGTGATCTCGAACTGGTGAGGGACGAAGTAGCCGTCGGTATCGCCCACGTAAGCACCGTTGAGCCAGACATCACCCTGCTGGGCGATCCCGTGCAGGGTGAGCCAGCGGCGCCGATCCTCCGCCACGGACGGCATCGAGAAGCGATGGCGGTGGAGGACTGCGCGTTCGTCGGCGAGGTCGGGCGTGTGGGCCCAGTGGCCGGGCACGGTGACCTCGGCCCAGTCGCGGTCGTCGAGTGCCGGTTCGTGGAAGGTCCGGCGGAGCTCCTCACGAGCAGGGGCGGCACGCCACGCGCCGGACAGGTCCATCCCTGAACGCTACCGGTCGCCCGTCTGGGTCAGGGATTGGCATCCGTGTATGGTCCGGCCATGTCGAACCCTGAGACACTCGGAGCCCTAAAGGCGAGCGGTTGGGAGTCGGTGTCGCTGCGCCAGGAGTTGCGGCGCAACGCCATCGCCAAAATCCAGGCCGATGAGCCGTTGTTCCCCGAGGTGCTCGGCTACGAGAGCACCGTCACCCCGCAACTCGAGAACGCGCTGCTCGCCGGCCACGACATCATCTTCCTGGGCGAGCGAGGGCAGGCGAAGACCCGCATGATCCGCGGTCTCACCGATCTCCTCGACGAGTGGATGCCGATCGTCGCCGGTTCCGAGATCAATGACGACCCGTACAACCCCATCTCGCGNCACGCNCGCGAGNTGATCGCCGAGCACGGCGACGACACNCCGATCGCGTGGGTCCACCGCGACGACCGGTTCGGCGAAAAGTTGGCCACGCCCGACACCTCGATCGCCGACCTCATCGGCGAGGTCGACCCGATCAAGGTTGCCGAGGGGCGGTATCTGTCCGACGAACTCACCCTGCACTACGGCCTCGTCCCGCGGACCAACCGTGGCATCTTCGCGATGAACGAGTTGCCCGATCTTTCCGAGCGCATCCAGGTCGGTCTGCTCAACGTGCTTGAGGAGCGCGATGTGCAGATCCGTGGTCACAAGGTCCGGCTGCCGCTCGACGTCATCCTGCTCGCCTCGGCCAACCCCGAGGACTACACCAACCGTGGTCGGCTCATCACGCCGCTCAAGGATCGCTTTGGCAGCCAGATCCGTACGCACTACCCACTTGATGTCGAGACCGAGGTCGCCATCGTCGAGCAGGAGGCCGACATCTCCGTCAGCGAGGGCTTCGATCTCACCGTGCCGTCGTTCATGACCGAGATCGTCGCTTCGGTCACCCATGCCGCTCGTCGCAGCCAGCACATCTCTCAGCGGTCCGGCGTGTCGGTCCGGCTCTCGATCTCGAACTTCGAGATCATGATCGCCAACTCGGTCCGACGCGCCCTGCGCTCCGGTGCCAGCGCTGCGGTTCCGCGCATCGTTGACCTCGAGGCCCTGCCTGCGTCGACGAGTGGCAAGGTCGAGATCGAGACGCTCGACGAGGGACGCGATGCGGAGATCCTCGACGGTCTGGTGAAGGCCGGAATCCTGCAGGTGTTCAAGGACCGTGTTCCGCCCGACACCCATCGTGCGGTCGTCGACGCGTTCGACGGCGAACTCGTCGTCGACACGGGTGAGGACGTCACCGACGACGCCTATGTCGCCCTCATCGACCGGNTTCCTGCGTTGAAGGCGCCGGTCGACGCCCTCATCTCCGAGGAGGAGGCTGCGAGTTCGCCNGCGATGGTCGCCAGTGCGTGCGAGATGGTGCTCGAGGGGCTGCACCTGGCCAAACGTCTCAACAAGGACGCAGTGGGCGGTCGCGCCCAGTTCCGCAGTCGAGGCTGAACCCGACCGGGTTCACACCGACCAGTCGGCGAAGGTGTCGGCGGCCGCCTTGCGCGCCCGTCCTCGGCTGAGCAGACCGCGTGGCCGGGCAAAGCCGAGCTTCCAGTCGTAACCGTCGATCCCGCTGTCGTGGAAATACCCGGCGAGGCCGATGTCGTGATGAGCATCGCGGACATGGTCGAGCGTGCGAGCCAGCAGGTGTTCTCGCCAGGCCTCGTCGTCGGTGTTGACCCCATGGCCNGCGACGACGAGNGAGTGATCGGGGAGNGCCTCGCTCACACGGTGAAGGGCCTCNGCGAGCTCGGCGGGTTCGGGNGCAAGNCCACTTCCCGAGGCCCGAGCGCCCNGCGGCCAGGGGGCGAAGCCACCGTCGGGACCGATGCCGATCGGGTGGTCGTGGACGATCCCGACGTGATCGACCGCGTTGACGAANAGCGGCACGTCGACCGGTGCTCGGCCGTCGAGTTCGAGCACGCCGTTGGCGTGAAGCCGCAGCCACGACCAGAAGAGGTTTTCCCAGCCGCGTGCCGCCTGGGTCGCCTCGAGCGACACCCGTCCGTCGTCCTCGGCGAGCGCGTGGATCGGATCGGCCCGCCAGGCGGTCATCAGCTGTTGGCGTCCCGACGACAGGAGCCGGAGCGCCTCGTGGGTCGCGTGCACGGCCCCCTCGACGGCCTCGCGCAGCACGACTCGGTCCTTGCGTCCGGGCGGCCGGGAGCCGAGCCCGTAGCTGCGCACGGCCCACCCGATCGGGTCGTCGATCGGCACGAACCCGGTGGCGAATTCGTCGAACGCCTCCGCCACCCGGTCGACGTGACGCAGCCAGTACCGGCCCCGAGCATCCTCGTCGCGGTGGCCGCCCTCGTCGTCGAGGTACCAGCCGGGCAGCGTGGTCGACTGGAGCGTGATCCAGTTCTGAAGCCCGACCTCGCGGGCGAAGGCCAGCACGTCCCGGTAGATGTCGAGCGCGTCGTGGTCGACCTTGCCAGGTTCCGGTTCGATTCGGGCCCACTCGATCGTGACCCGCCAGGCGTTGCAGCCGAGCGCNGCGAACTGCTGCAGGTCGTCGCGAAAGTCGGTGAGCAGGCCGGCGCCGTCGCTCGAGCGCGGGGCTCGACCGTCGCGCTCCCAGGTCGACCAGTCGGCGGCCGGAGCGACGCCCTCGGCCGAGACCGCCGAGGCGGTGACGCCCTTCAGGAACATCGACGGATCAGCGGTGGGCGAAGACGCCGCTGTCGAAGACCACGCGGTCGCCGACACGGGTCTGGAAGAGCACCTGATCGCCTTCGTTCCAGATGTGGACGTCGAGGCGTTCGCCGGGGATGACCGGCGACTTGAAGCGGCCGCCCATCGAGCCGAACCCGTCGGGGTCGCCGTCGCAGAGCGCGTGGAGCAGGGCCCGGCCGCTCACTCCGTAGGTGCAGAGGCCGTGCAGGATCGGGGTCTCGAAACCGGCGAGGGACGAAAACGACGGGTCCGAGTGCAGGGGGTTGCGGTCGCCGTTGAGGCGATAGAGCAGCGCCTGGTCGGTGCGGGTGTCGAAGCCGTGCACGATGTCGGCGGCACGATCGGGGAGCGTCCAGGTGGCTGACGGCCCGCGGTCGCCACCCCAGCCCCCTTCGCCGGAGATGAAGAGGCCGGAGCGGGTGGTCCACCAGGGGTTGCCGTCGGTGTCGCGAACGTCGGTTTCGAGCACGACGAGTGCAGCCTTGCCTTTGTCGTGGATTGCCGCGACGCGTCCCTGGCCGATTGCCGTGCCCTCGGCGGGGAGCGTCTGGTGAAGGGTGATGTGCTGCTCNCCGTGGAGCAGGGCGGCGAGGTTGAAATCGCCGAAGTCGACACCGCCGCCGCCGCCGAGGACGACGACCTGCGTGGGGAACGCCTGCTGGGCGGTTTCTGTGGTGTTCTCGGTGGTGAACTCGAGTTCGAACGCGGTCGGGTTGNTCTGCCCTGCGCCGACTCCCAGCGNGTAGAGCAGCGAGATCCTTGCTGGTCCACGAGATCTCGTTTTCGGGACCGACGGTGCCGACGGCGTCGGGGTTGATGGGCACGGGCGGCCTCCGGGGACTAGCGGACGGGAGCGTCGAGGGTGGCGAGTGCCATCGTGACGATGTTCTCGGCCAGGTGGGGATCATCGCGCCGGTCGGGGCCGGTAGCCACGCTCGTGATCAACCCGATGGCTGCGGTGACGAGCAGGAAGGCGTCGTTGTCGTCGAGTTCGGGACGAGCGGCCTGGAGNGCGTCGGTCCATTCGTGTGTCCAGCTTCGGAGCCGTCGCCCCATGGGGGAGCGGCGCTCACGGCTGAGGTGGCGACGTTCGGAGGTCCACACGGCGATGAGTGCCGAACGCTCNAGCGCAACGTCGGTGTAGGCGCGGATGTAGCCGGTGAGCAGCGCGCGNGGNTCGTCNGTGTCGGCCCGAGCCNCGCGGTTGACCGCGTGAACCTCGTCGGCGGCGAGGGCGATCGCCTCGACGAGGAGATCCTCCTTGGAGGAGAAGTGGCGATAGATGGCCGGGCCGGAGACGTCGACGGCCTTGCCGATGTCGTCGACGCTCGTGGCCGGGTAGCCGTGACGGTGGAAAAGCTCGACTGCGGCTTCCAGGATCAGCTCGCGCCGATTGGCCGGACGGCGCGTCGGCGCGTCGGCGGTGGTGGTATCGGTCGCACGCATAGTTAGTGAACGCTAACAGCGACGCACCCTGAGATGGAATGCGGGGAGCGTGCCCACCTGTACGAGGTCTGGGCTCCGCACTACATTCCGCTCATGGTCTTCTCTCGTCGTCGTCACCGCCGTCGGCGGGAGCCTGCGCACTTCACCTATTCGCGCTGGGATGGCAGCCAGACCGGGTTCGATCTTGACGCCGACCACCTCTTCGGTGAGATGGCGGACGAGTTGCTCTATCACGGCGACGTCAACTCGGCGCTGCGGCAGATGATGCAGAACGGTCTGACAGATCGCGACGGTCGCGACATGGAGGGCATCCGCGACATGATGCAGCGCCTCCGGGAACGCCGTCGCGAGATCCTCGAGAACCACAATCTCGGCGGCGTCTACGACGACATCGCCGACTCGCTGCGCGAGGTCGTTGAGACGGAACGTGCGGCGCTCGACCAGCTGGGCCAGCCGAGCGAGGCCGATGGCGCTGGTGTCGACGAGCGTCAGCAGCAGCTCACGTCCGACACGGCGGCGATGAAGAACATGGAGCTCGACATGCTCCCGCCTGACCTCGCCGGCCAGGTGAAGGGCCTGCAGAACTACGACTTCGAGAGTCAGGAGGCTCGCGAGCAGTTTGAGCAGCTGATGGACCAGCTTCGTGAGCAGCTGATGCAACAGCAGCTCGATCAGATCGCCGAAGGCATCAATGACATGTCCCCCGAGGACATGCAGCGCCTGAAGGACATGATGGCGGAGCTCAACCGAATGCTCGAACAGCGGGCCAACGGTGAGGAGCCCGACTTCGATGGGTTCATGGAGCGCTACGGAGATTTCTTCCCGGAGAACCCGCAGACCCTCGACGAGCTGCTTGAGGTCATGGCCCAGCGGATGGCGCAGGCCCAGCAGATGCTCAACTCCATGACGCCCGAGCAGCGACAGCAACTCCAGGAGCTCAGCAACCAGCTCATGGAGGACATGGATCTCCAGTTCCAGATGCAACAGCTGGCCGACAATCTCCGCGACCAGTTCCCGCAGATGGGCTGGGGTCAGTCGTATGACTTCGACGGCTTCGACCCGCTCGACATGCCCGAGGCGATGGACATGATGGGCGAACTCGGCGATATCGATCAGCTCGACAACCTCCTGCGAGGCGCCACCAACCCCGGTGCACTCGCCGAGGTCGACATTGATCGGGCCCGTGAGTTGCTCGGCGACGAGTCGGCGGAGTCGCTCGAGCGCATGGCGGAGCTGGCGAAGCTGCTCGAGGAGCAGGGCCTCATCGAGAACAAGGAAGGAACGTACGAGCTCACGCCGCGTGCGATCCGCAAGATCGGCAACGGCGCCCTGCAGGAGCTCTTCAAGCGCATGTCGGCCGACACGCTCGGGAAACATGCGCTCGAGAAGACCGGCGCCGGTCACGAGCGCGATTTCGACACCAAGCCCTACGAGTACGGCGACCGCTTCAACCTCCACATCGAGAAGACGCTCCGGAACGCCGTCGCCCGCACGGGTGGCGGCACTCCGGTTCGGCTGCACCCTGACGATTTCGAGATTGAGCGCACGGAGCAGCTTGTGCGCTCGTCGACGGTGCTGATGCTCGACGTCTCGATGTCGATGGCGATGCGCGACAACTTCCTGCCGGCCAAGAAGGTCACCATGGCGCTGCACTCGCTGATCTCGAGCCAGTACCCGCGTGATTTCCTCGGGATGGTGTCGTTCAGCGAGGTCGCTCGGGAGTTCAACGCCGCCACGCTGCCCGAGCTCAGCTGGGATTACGTGTACGGCACCAATATGCAGCACTCGTTCCAGATCGCCCGCAAGATGCTTGCCAAACAGGCGGGCACGAAGCAGATCATCATGATCACCGACGGCGAACCGACGGCTCACATCACACCGTCAGGTCAGCCGTACTTCAACTACCCGCCATCGCAGGAGACGGTTGATCTCACCCTCGCCGAGGTTGCGAAGTGCACTCGAGAAGACATTCGGATCAACACGTTCGTTCTCGACGTCACCCACTATCTCCAGAATTTCGTGGAGCAGATCTCCAAAATGAACGGCGGGAGAGCGTTTTTCACGACGAATGAGAACCTTGGGGACTATGTCCTGATGGACTTTGTCGACCACAAGCGAAGCCTTGTGCGGGGCCGCTGACCCTGAACTCCGCGTGACATGGCGCGCGTCCGGTGTGCCGAACGGTGGGTGAAACCCGGTTTCCTGCGGAATTTCAGTCGTCGCAGGCCGAGTTCGGGCTTTACAAACGTAGAGTTACAGTGGTGTAATTACAGCGGTGGCAGCTGGCGGGGGGTCCAGGTCGGACCAAATCGTTGTCATGACGGAGGTTCTCATGGCGCTCTACGACGAAACCGAAACCGAAGAGAAGTCCTGGCAGGATTTCGCCAACTGTCTGGGCGTCGACCCCGACCTCTTCTTCCCCGAGCGCGGGGCTTCCACCCGGGAGGCCAAGGAGGTCTGCCGGGGCTGTGTCGTGCGAGAGGACTGCCTCGAGTACGCCCTGCAGAACGGCGAGAAGTTCGGCATCTGGGGAGGCATGAGCGAGCGTGAGCGCCGTCGTATCCGCCGTCAGCGGGCGTTGGCCCGAGCGGCTGCCGCCCAGGCGGGCAACGTCACCGCCTGACCCGGCCGGACCCTGCCGGGCATCACGCCCTCATCCTTTCCTCATCATTGTCGGGTTACGCTCGCGCCTATGAACCTCGGCACCCCTGAACTGCTGGTCATCCTCGTCATCGTGCTTCTCGTCTTCGGCGGCGCGCGGCTGCCAAAGCTGGCCCGCTCGCTGGGTCAGGCGCAGAAGGAATTCAAGGAAGGCCTGTCCGAGGAATCGGACGACGACAACAACGCCTGACCGGTCTGTCGGGGCGTGGTCACCGCACCACGGCCGGCGGCCGAGGACTAGGCGGCGGTGGCCAGCCTCCGAGCGCGGAGGAGGCGGCGCCGCTGACGCTCGCTGCAGCCGCCCCACACGCCGTGGTCGATGCGGCAGTGCAGGGCGTACTCGAGGCAGGGTTCCTGCACAGGACAGCCTTCACAGATGCGCTTGGCGATTTCTACGCCAACGCCATCGGAGGGGAAGAAGGTGTCAGGGGGTTGGGTGGCGCAATTCCCTCGTGCCATCCAGTTGGTGTCCATTCGGATCTCCTTGGTCGGACCGCCGTCCAACCGCCCGCGTGCTGCGTGGAGGTAGTACGCCCACAAACCGGGGAAAGTTCCCGTAAAGGCCTCGTCATTCGAGATCGTGTGCTGATCTGGGGCCGGATTCGCCCTGTATCGACGCGAAAAAGAGCCACTACACTCTCGGACCATGAGCGACATCACCGTCGAGAACGACGAGCCGCCGATCGGCCAGGCCACCATCGTGTACCTGGGTCCGGCAGCGCCCCATTGGGAAATCCGGCCGGTGTTCGGCGAACGCGACGTCATGGATTCGTTCCGTGACCGGGTCAACGCCCGTCTGCTCCTGCTGCCGCCGCATGATCCGCAGTTCCGTCGCAACCGTGAGCGCGTGAACCGCGACGGAGAACGCGAGAACATCGTGGTGGAGTGGGACCTCGGGTATCCCGAGGACGAGCCCGAGTCCTGANCTCAAGCGANGGACCGTTGCGCACCATCGGCATCGATCTCGGGGGAACCAAGACGCTGTCGGTCCTCGTGGAGGACGGCGTGGTCGTGGAGAAGGCGAAGCGGCCAACGCCTCGCGTCGGTTCGCCCGACGACGTCCTGGCCACCATGGCGAAGGTCGCCGCATCCGTCGACCCCGACGCCACGGCGACAGCGATCGGCATCGGTGCTCCTGGTCCGGTCGTCCCAGGCACCGGTGTGTTGCCGGCCGCCCCCAATCTTCCCGGCTGGGACCACGACGTCGCGGTCGCTGATCTGATGAGCGAGCGCCTCGGCGGGCGGCCCGTCGTGGTCGGCAACGACGTCAACGTGGGCACGCTCGCAGGCAGCGCCACGCTCACCTT
>FUFK010068094.1_pt1 | contig 24233 bp, 21 predicted proteins | sample 1021851 | NCBI WGS metagenome assembly FUFK01 (sample SAMEA51879418, study PRJEB19060) | metagenome | reverse complement strand
CATACGCTGTGCGATGTTGACTTCCATCTCGTCTCGTCGGAGTCGAGTAACTTCGTCTTCCTCTTCGTTTGGATAGAGTGTCAACTTCCAATCATGAATGTCCATCTCTTCCATCAATCGAGGGAACAGATGCTCAGTGTACACTTTGTGACCAAACTCGACAGCACGGTTCGTAACAAGAATTTGCAAGCCTTCGTTATTTAGACCACCCGACTTACCGTTATCAACCATGAAGATTGAGGATACACCATAGAAAGCCGCTATACGATTACGTATCTCATCACGTACAGCGATGTACTGCATTTCTTCAAGCGTGTCCATGAATTTAATCCAATTGACACCACCACGACCTGATTGTGACTCAATACCAACACGAGGAATGTAGTGTGGGTCACGTTCCAATTTTTCATCAGTGGCTTTCCAAAACGCCTTCATGGATTCAAGGTTGTCTGTTGTAACAGATATGACACCCTTTGGAATACGACGTTTTTGATAAGCCGTGTAAATGTAGTTGTCCATTGCCGTCAATGTCATGGCTTGTCGCCACATGGTATTGACAGGAGAGCGACCGTACAATTTTGATGGATTGTATTTTGAAACATGCAGTACTTCCCCTTCAACAAAGTACTGCGTCTTACCGCTACCTGCCATATTGACGTAATGGACATCTTGAAGGTCAGAACCGCATATCTCACACGTATCGTCTTCAGCATGGGTCTTTACTTGGTCACGGTGTATCAAACAGGTTTTGTATCGTCCACCACGTACACCACGTTTGTCAGCAACAATACGCATGAAAATAGGGTCACCACGTACCATTTCTTTGACTCTATAAAATTGTACTTCTTTGGATTCAGGGTCAATAAAGTACTCCTTTACCAAAATCAAAAATGCGTCGTCAATGATGTTAAGGTCATTTTCAACTTCATGAAGTAGATGGTGAAACGATTGCTCCATGCTGTTTTCTTGCTTAAGCAACCACTTAGCATAGGTTAGTTCATCAGGGTCGGGTTTACGTACTGCACCACCACATTCTTTGCACACTTCCATCTCTTGCTGATATTCTTCATCACATGCTGTGCATTTGACAGTAAAACGTTTTTCCCAATAGAATCCACGTCGAAACATTTCTTGACGTAGTTTTGAAAGTACAGTACGAAGAATAAGTGATTCGTTACTTACTGCAAACAACGCAGGGAGTGTAATACCTTGCGCCATGACAGGTTCTTGAATACCGCTTGACCAAAGCGGCATAGTTGGTGTAGGACTCTCACGACGACGGAATGGACTTCCAATAGCCGATAGGAATCGTGAGATTCGTCCTTGTTCTTCCGCCATCACAATCCCTCCGCATAGCCACCTATGGTATCAGCGTCTACTCCCCATTTGTTTAATAACGATTCGGATTTGGTTTGATGGTCTTTCCAATTGGTAAACGTCACCAATTGATACAACTCATTCTTACGCAGTTTATCNTTTTCATCAACNTANGCAAGCATNGCTTTGGCTTGTAANTCTTTCAAACGCATGTGNGGCATNGNATGTTTTAGNACGTGCCGAATNTCATCTTTGGCTGAAAAAATAAGCCGATGNATNGTTTTTTGNGTATTCTTTGCAACCTTTTGGTCNGTNACTAANCGACCACANCCAACNGCCTTTTGNAAATCTTCACACAATTGNTTACCCATGTTNCCACTGGCTACAAANGTTACACGAGGGTCACCACGTTGCGAAATAAATATGCTACCATCAGAATCAAGAGAACCTGCCATGTAGCCCCATATATCTTTGATAATTAAACCATGAGAACCAAATTTAAGATATGTACCTCGTGATGTTGCTTTGTAAACATCGTATTCTTCACCATANAGTTTGAGCAACGATGCCATTTTATTGACAGTCATGTTTTTCTCAAGATGTCCTACACCCCTTCGTACAAGTTCACGACTTGATAATGGACCTTCTTTTTCCAATACATCAGAAGCAAACTCAAGGGCTTGCACATCAACATGTGGTAAATTATCTGTTTGCTTGAGTACATTGCGCCACATTTTCTTTGCATCCTTTTGCAGTTGGTGAGCATTAACCCACTCCTCTTGGTCTTCAGGTGTCCAGTCTACTTTGTCATTAAGTAAATTCAAAACTGTATTGGCTTTCAAAAATTGTTGGCACGCTTTTTGTAGACTTACAGAACGACTTTCACCAAACTTTCGCAGTGCCTTTAGCAACTTATCATTAAGTCCTAAACTTTTGATAACTTCATCAAGTCCATCAGCCCAAGTCAATTGTTTGATGGTTGCTTCGACTTCCATTGCTTTGAGCATACGTACGTCGGTGATAATTGAGTCATACAGATGCTTGTTGGCTTTATCATTACGACGGGCTTTACGGCACTCACGAATAATATCGTTTGCACTTTTACCCCATGTCGATTCAAGCCACCCGTCACCGTTTTTTGCAAACGAGTATTTCTTTAAATCTTCTTTAATCATTAAAGTAGAAGAAACTTCGACTGGTAAATTTTCATATGAAAAATGTGGGTGTTGAGATAAGGCTTTGACGACCATGTTGGAAAACTCATCAGAAAAATGGATAGGCACATCATAGGTGTCGCCTACAAATGCACTACCCCACATATTGACCTCTCCATTGACCAATGATTTAGTCTTTCTTCTTCTTTACACCGACTTTCTTTGGTTTAGCACCAATGGCAATTACCATTACCATGCCTTTCTTACCCTTCATGTCTTTCTTTTCATTTTTCATTGCTTTCACCACCGTAGGTTTTCCACCCACACCTTGTTTCTTGGCTCGTTTGCGTTTTGTAGCCGCACGCTTTTGACCTTCGCTCATTGAGCCACTGGTCTTTGGAGTCTTACTCGATACTTTGACGCTTGGGCGACACTTTGGATAACCTTTGCTTAATTTACTGGCTTTGCTACGACCACAAGGTGGGTGCTTACCATCTTTGTCTTTTCGACTTACATCTACCCACTTTTCCTTGAACCAACGATTCAAGTTCTTGATAACAAGAACGTCATTACAGCAAGAACAACGGTCACTCATTTATTCCCCGCCCATGCATCGCATACAAATTCTCGATTACAAGTAAAATCATACCACTTACAATAACCTGTCATTGGGTCTTCTGTTGTTGAATCATCCCACGCTTTACAATTACCGCATTTTTTTGAGCCTGTGGCTTTGCGATAGTTCGGCGCGTCTTTCTTGGCTTTTATCAAAGCCCATGCATCTTCAAGAGGAATCATTTCTTCTTCCCTCCTTTCTTCTTTTTGCGGAACTTACCGCGACAGTATTGAACAGCCCATCCATTCGCGTATGCAGATGGATACACCTTGAATTTACGCTTCGCCGCCGCTTTACCTGCGGGACATAATTTCTTCTCAAGATAACCAAACGCCGCTTCTCCGCCTACACAAAATTCACAATCGCACGTCAATCCAACAACCCCGCCATAATTTCATCCAAGTCCACAATACGCTCACGGAACTCCGTCGTCGCCCAATGAGCCAACGCGAGAGCGATAGCGAAGTCNTCGTGTCGACCAATGCTATCGAGTCGCCCCTTTTTGCTCATACCGAACATTAGCAATTCACGTTCAAGTTCAGACGTGAGTGTGCGAGAACGGTCGTCGCCGTAAGGCAATCGTATTTGTTCCTTCTCAAAACGTAGCACCAACCCCATGAGTAGCGACTCNCGACGTTGGCGTGTGGAAATGAATGTCTTAATTGGCAAATCTGTATCCGCGCGTAGTTCCGTTGCGAAGACGCGCTGAAAGTTGTTGGCTTCAAGTTCGATAACGTCAGGATTGAATTTTGCATTCAAACGCTGTATCTCCATGATTTGTGTGCGGAAGTCCATGTTCTTACGACGAACCGCGTGAACCATCTCAAGTAATTCAGGGTTGGTGGATGGGCGTCGAAGAACAACCATGACGGTGTAGTCAGCCGAGCGGTCTGATGAAATCGCGGGGTCCCAACCAATGAAGTATTGGTCATCAGGGTCGCCTGTTTCGCGCTCAATCAACCGAAGCGACGAATCTTTCGCCGCCTGAAGAACGGTGGATGGGAACAGACTGCTGACGTCGTCCATCGGTTCACACAGATATTCACGCGCAAATGCAATCGCGGGCATATCGTTTCGACGTGCATCAAGTGATTCCAAATCCCATCGTTCAGGCCATAACGCCTCGCCTTTGCTATTGATAGCAGGGTAGGTTTCGACAAGATACCCGTCGCGACTTTCCAACTCCGTGTAAAGGTCAGTCGGTGTAAACGGTGTTCCGACAATCATCAACTTGGATGTGTGGTGGAGTGTAGGAACAAGGACTTCGTAAAACCATGAAGCGACGCGAGCGAGTTCTGTGTCGGTTGTTCCCCACAGAATGTCGTCGCATAGAATTAAGTCAGGGTGAATACCACGAATAGCACCACCAACCGACTTTGCGCTGATGTTTGAGCCGTTGCTGAAACCAAAGAACGTCTTCGACCATGAGTCAGCCTTCTTCATTTTCGCGAGAAACGGCACACCATCAATCAAATCATTGAGTGTGCGCATGTGGTGAATGGACTGATGAAGACTGTGCGAAATCAAGACGGCTTTGGTCTTAGGATTGAATGCAGTCTTCCAAAGCATGTAGCCAAGAAACAACGTCGATTTGCCGTGGTCTCGCGCCGCTTTAACACAGTAGCGTTTTCGTGATTCAAGATTGTTATACCATTGTTCGTGGTGGTGCGATAATTGAAACCCAAGAATCTCTTCAAAGAAGAATTTGAAGTCGCGCTTCGCTACTTCAAAATCAATCTCTTCGATGGCCTCAAGGGATAATTGTTGCACGCGCCATCACCGAATGTTCAACCCTTTCAATAGCGCATCCCATGATGCTGTGTGTTTATCGCTTGAGAAGGTGACATCAAGAGGTGCGGCGGAAGAACCCTCATCATCTCCATCCCCTGCTGAATCAGGGAACATAACCTGTGCTTCTTCCTNCGCGACTTGTTGAGCCGCTTGTTCATCACCTGCGGCAACGGCGGCTTTGAATCGCGAAGATTGCATCAATCGGTTCTTTAGCGCATTACCATGCGCACCTCCCTTAATACCCATAGCGTCTATCATCTCTTGAGCGTATTCTTCTTCTGACGCAGGGTCGAAACCTGCATCATACATTCTTTCAGACAATTGCTGACCTGCGCTTGTTCCTCCGAACTTGGTGTATGGTTTTTCGCCTTCTCCCAAGAACGATTGTATGCGCCCCATAAGGTCTGCATCGCGTTCAGACGTGGCAGGTTCAGCAGGACCGACATCGAACGTTTGTTCAGGTTGAGGTTCGGTAGGTGGGCCGACATCGAACGTTTGTTCAGCCTCGACAGGTTGCGGAGTGACAGCAGGTGGTGGTGGTGTATCGGTGTTGACCGACTCAACAATTTCAGGAGACGCACTATCAACTTGTTCGCTGATTTCTTGAACAGTTCCTTCGTTTGCTTGTTGCGCGGCTTCCATTTGTTCAGGCGTCTGTTGCAATCCACGNTTTTGTCGCGAAATGTCCAACGCTCTTCGGAATCTGTTTGGTCGCGGACCTTCTAACGAACTTATCTTTTCAGCCATTTCTTGTCGCTTCGCTTCTTCTTGTTGAGCCAACGGTGTTTGAGCAATCGCCACCAACTGACGGTGACGTTCACCTGCATCAGTCCCCGCTTCTCGACGAGCGCGCTCTCGTTGGTCTGCTAATGTGTTCAGTTCACCTTGAAGAACGTCGCGTCGCATACCTGCCTTTTTGTCTTGGCGTGCTTGCTCTTTCGCTTGTCTTCTTCCTTCTCGGTAATTCCCCGCCACTCCCATGAAATCTCGCATACGGTCTCTCGCGCCCGGAAATTTGTCAGCCAAGAATCGCCCTGCCTGACCTGCTTTGCTACCGATAAAACGTCCTGCACCTGCTACACCTCGACCTATGCCTTTTGCACCTTCGGCTATACCTCGACCTGCTTGAGCGACGGCGCGACCTGCGGCTTGTCCGTATTGGCCTGTTCGTGCCAAATTGCCAACGGTGCGTTGTCCTTGATTGAGTGCTTCTTGTGAATCCAAAGTGCGTTGCGCACCAAGCAAACGTCGTGCTTGTCGAGCGGATTGAACGGCAGTATTTGTTCCTGCGACGTTCATAGGAATAGCAGGTCTGAATTGAGGATTGACGCCGTAGGGTTGCTGTGGGTCGACGTTCTTCCGAATGATGTCAGGATGTGAGTTGTCGCGCTCCGCGACAGCCTTGATGAGTGGCTCCCAAGTGTCGTCGTGTTGGTTGAGCATGACGTAATTGACATCCGAGAGGTTGCCTCCTTTCGCGAAGATGAACTCCATTGTGCCTAAATCGACACCGTGTTCAATCATACTGCTGTTCCATTCAATTTCCCATGTTTCAACCATTGAGTGCGCCTCCACAAGACCGCTTGATAGCGCGAACCACGTCATGCGTCGTGTTAAAAGATTTCGCTATCACATTCCAATCTCCGAGCGACATAGCAATCGCGCGGACATCAAGACTCGACATACCTACATTTTCGCCCAACTGTTGCATATCATACGAATCCATAGGGTCGTATTTTTGCATCAATGAGCCACCTGCGTCATGCATTTGCACACGCTCCATAATCGTCGCGATAACGCCCATTGGGTCATCGTTCGACTTCATTGAAAAAGATGGACCAAACCCACCAAACCCTCCAAATTCAGGCGGAGCAAATCCGCCGAATGGCACTTGGGCTGAACCGCCTTCATCAGCCAACGGGTCAGCCGCGAGAGGTTCTTGTGTTTCGTTCTCGGACGGCATCGTGGTCAATGCCTCTTGAGGTGGGAGCAACGGCTCAACAGGTTGTTGTTCCGCGCCTATNGTTCCTCCACTCAAGTGNGACGGGAAGGAGTCGTGCANATGGTCGTAGTTCGTGTTGAATTTACCGCGCATATCGTGATGTTCGTCAGCGAGGCCGAGCGAATCCATGTCGATTTGTCTCGCTCTCGTCGAAGCATATTCAACATAATTATCACGCACAGTTGGTCTTGAAAGTGGAGTGTCGCGAAGTTCGACGCCCAACTCTTCCGCTGTCTTGAGCATAGCCATGATGTCGATTGCCGCATTCTTTTGACCCCGTTCATCGTCACCGATGAGACGGCCAAATTGTCCGACGTGTTTCGTGTAAAGTCGGTGAATATCGCGACTCTTGTCAATACCAATCTCTTCTCGCATGTCTTTCATTACGTTGCGCAAACCCGACGCTCGTCCATCTTTACCTGTCCCTCCACCATACAACAACTGATTGACGGGAGCGCGAGCCATCTGATACGCTGTGTTTTGGTCGTATCCTAACTCCATCAATTCATTCATAAAAGCAGTCGACATACCGCCCTTCGTTGATGGATTAAAGAATGCGTTCGGTAAGACAGACACAATGGACATAGGTGATATTTCACCATACGCGGCAGTTTGAGAGTGTAAGTCTTTGTAATGCGAAGGGAATTTTGTGTTCTTCTTTGACGTTGGGTCAGCCTCATTCGACGTGTATCGTCGCGTCACCCCACCTGTAATTTGTTGAGGTTCGATGACGTTCTGTCTCGCACCCAAACGTGTATCTATGCCGCGCCTCTTTGCTTCATCTTGGAACTCTTTTGAGAAATGGAATGCCGCCGATTCAAGATGCACACCAAGCGTAGGGTGCGCTTTGTTGTTCGCGTGGTTGTTGATTAACTTCCCATCTTCTGTTCTTGTCCTTCGTTGCGCTGTCGGCACACGCTTGTGTTCGTGCGAACCGTAGTGATTGTTCATGTATTCAGGATGGAGACGACCATCTTCTCCAAACGGAATTGGAACGGTGTGAAAGTCGTCGTTGTTGTCGCGTTTGATTTTGTTGAAACGCATCGCGGAAGCATTCATGATTTCTTTCGCCATGCTCAAAGCGTTGGATTCTGTCGTTGGCTTTCGCTTGACACCGTTTTCGTCGATGTATCCTCCCTTCATGATTTCATTGGCTAAAATCATCGCGGCTTTCTCCATAGGGAATTGACGCATGTGTGCAGGTATCTCTTTGAAAGGCTTACCTGTTATCGAATTGATGTAAAAATGTGATTCGTTTTCGTGGTCAGAATCTTCAGGTGGGAACGACATAGGGTGCATGACCCCATCTTCGTCCATGTAGTAAACGCCTTTTCCTTTCAGGATAATGTCGCTCAACCTATCCCACCTCTCCTGACATACAAGTCGTATGCGTGTGCGCCCCATCGCGTCGCATCGTCATCAGGGTCAGTCTCGGTTGGACCTGTTGGATTCGATGTCTCCCCACCTGACGAATTCGGTGTGGACGTTTTATCTTCTTTATGCATCATGCGTCGCAACAAACGATTCAATTTGTCCATCAACGTTCGATATTCAATCCTATCGCGAGGTGATATACCCACCTTGACTTTCTGTGCGCGTCCTTTCATAAATTCTTCAGAAGCGAGAATTGAATCCGCACCACCCGCAAGTGAAGTTGCTTCTGTCATTTCTTGACCCATCGGTGTTGCCGCTGTGCGCGGTTGCCGAGTTGCTTTGCTGTGCAACTTCTTACGACCGCGACCGCGAGGTGGCTTTGTCAATCGAGACATTGGAGACATCGTTGGGATAGGCGGTGTGATGTCCTGCGTCGGTTGTGTTTGTCGAATTTGTTGTCGTGCCGCTTCTGCTTCGCGCTGTCGTGGGTCAGGATATGCTTGTTTAGCACGCGAACGACCTGTCGCACCACCGACACGGATAAATCGAGTTGGTTGACGGTATGTGTATCCTGTTCCGAACGAAGCATACGGAGCGCGAGCGGCGGAGAGGGCTGACATACTTCCCATCTGTCGAACGTTTCCTGCTTTGAGCGGAATACCGCTTCCTTTTCTTCGCCTTCGACGCTTGAGTGATTCGACGGTGACGTTCTTTCTCGCTTTACGCTTTTTACCTGTCTTTGCTCTCGCTCTCGCTCGTATTGTTGAAATCGTCGTTGTTTTCTGTGGTTTTTCGTCGTCGTATTTTGGCTTGTTGCGTTTTTTGCGAATCATTTCAAACGCATCATCAATGTAATCCGTTGTCGAAAGCATGATGTTCGCACCGAGACCACTCGCGTTTGGATTTGCACCGTCGATAGCCTCGCTTTGTCCGACCTGCCCCGTCATTTGACCGAGTTCAGCCTGTTGCTTCATGTCGCTGTCTTCTTCGTCGTCAGGATTCTTTTGAGGAATTTTGATTTTCATGTGTTGAAGACCTTGCAATTTGCGTGCGCGCTTATCTTGCTCTTCACGCTTCTTTGCGTCATGGCGTGCGCGCTCTTCGGAGTCTTCGCGACCAACCGATGAGTCTTCTTGTAATTCTTCCGCGCTTTGACGTGGATTAAATCGAAACCCTGCGGTGCTTCCTGTTCCCGCAGTTCCGACCACTATTCGTCACCACCCATCAATTTGCTACGAAGACGCGTCCACACTTCAGGGTTTTCTTTCGCCAATTCGACTTTGAGAATGTTGATGGTTTGAGCATTCATGGTTTCGTTGGTATTACCTGCCGCGCGGTCTTGGACGCGCATAATGTCTTTGACGGTTTCACGCACTTCTTTGTGCAACGAAACAATGTTGCGAACGTATTGAGGGTCGTTGCGGTCAGCGTCGTCAAGAAAATGACCTAACTCGCCGTTGATTCGCGCTAAATTGTTGCGTAAAGACTCCATCTCCTGACCCGCTTCGACGATAATGAGGTCAGCCGCACCCTTTTGCACAACAGGCTTGAGATGATGTTTGAGGTGATGATATACGTTCGATTCGGGGATTTGAATGTCGTCAGCAATTTGTTGCGTTGTCATTGACAAATTGAAATACGCTTGCTCAAGGTTTTCGCGTTGCGGCGAAGTGCAGAAACCGCATTGGCTATTGCTCGCCATGTGATACTCGCCCATATGGTTGCGAAAATGACGGTCAGCCGTCCCTTCACGCCATCCCATATCGCTATCCATATCCTTCGCGGTCATCATTCCGCTCTTCATCATCTCTTCCAAAGAGTCGCGACCCTCGTCCTGACAGAATTTGCAAGAAGCACGCGATATACGCTCCGCCATAGCAAAGACCAAGTAGTGGTAGCAAAAGAGTGTTTCCCATGAGAGAAAGGCTTCGTCGTTCACCCAAAATAGCAGGTGTTCCGCTTTCAAAGGATACAGCGAAGAGTCTTTCTCGCGCCGCTATGGATATTATCAAAAACAACAAGGCTGACCTTACAGAACGAGAGCGTCGTTACAATATATGCCAACAATGCCCTGAACGGCGACACGACCGATGCGGATTATGTGGCTGTTTTATCAAAACCAAGACGATATTGCTCAACAGCGAATGCCCTATTGGTAAATGGTCAACCTTGTTGTCCGAGGCGACGGTAAATCATACCGGTCGCGCTGAACGAGACGAATAGTGCGCCAATAACCCAACTTAAATCGGTTGAAGTCATTTGTGGTCCTGAAAAAACCAAAATGAGGAAACAACCAAGCGTTAATGTGATGAGTTGAACCATAATCATGTCAACAATAACTGATTTGCGCAAATTTGTCATATCGCTAATGGTTGTGTAAAGTGAAGAGATGTCCATATCAACGACCACCTGTTGCTAATCCGCGCACCAACGAACCAAGACCGCCGCCAACACTTTGCATCATACCGGGGTCGGCTAATGCGTTATCCAACATACCTTGTAACGAACTTTGATTCGCGATTTGCACCATTTGTTGAAATTGCATGTTTGTTTGCTGAACATTGTTGGATGCTTGGTTGAGTATTTGTGTTTGTGCCATTGTGACGCTGTCAGCAGTCGGTAATCCCTGCACACCGCTAAAATCGAATGCGTATCCGTTGTCTTTTTCGACCAATTTCGCGTTTGATAGCATTGTGTGAACAGAAACAGCGACAAGACTGCTCAAAAGCGAGATGAGCATGTTCATATTTGCACCGTTATTGTCCGATAACCACTTGTCGATGAGAGGATTACTTGTTATCATCGCGGATAAAATGTCCATTTCTGATGGTGGTGGAGGAGGCGCATAGGGGTTGTATCCTCCATTTTGCGTTCCGTTCGTGATTTGATACGGAACTTGTTGCTGTCCACTCGGCAATCCGAGATTCAACGCGCCATTTTGTTGTTGCGCGGGTTGGTTTTTAGGGTTGAAAGGCCACACCATGATACAACCTCACGCTACACCATCATTTGATTCTGTCGGTAAAGGAAGGGGAGCGGTTTGTTGCTGTGCTTGGTGTATCGCGAGCGCATCAAACAACAACCGCGCGTTGTTTCCTGCTTGAAATTGACGCATATCGAACACAATCATCACCAAATCGTTCATTCCTGTCGCGGTATTGGTCAAATGTGTGATAGGAATGTTATCTTGTTTGAGCATTTGAAAGAATGGTTCGTATTTCGCGAGTATTGGAGGTGTGTTGTCCTTCTTTTTGATGCTACTGATTGGCACAGCAACGGTTGAAACACCCTTTTTCAACTTCGCTTTGAGTGTTCCACCACTCGCTTCTTCTTCTTTTTCGTCTTCTTTCTCCCATTTCGTCAACAAATGATACAAATGAAGGTGTTCAGGGCAGTATGTTGCGCGTAATTTACGCCCACTTGTGACTTTTTCGCGTGCTACAAAGGCTTCTACTTCGCCTGTTACAGGGTTTTTGAAATACAAATCCCACAGCGTTTGACCTGTTTCTTCGTCTCCAACCTGCTCATAGATGTTCCCCGCGTGTCGTAAAAGGTGTTCAACGTCGCATCCATCGACACAACAGCGCATTGTGTTGGTATTATAGCGATATTTACCGCCCCAAATGCGTTTGAGAGAGAAAATCGACCTTTTTGTCGGTTTCAAGAGCGAATATGCTTGTTTTATGTCCTTTCTTCGCGCTTTTTTGGGGTTTGAGTGCTGTGAAGGGTAAAAATTGACCTGCGGAACTTCGATATGTTGGCTCGCATTGCTCATCGCGGCCTGTGCTGACGCTTGTTGTTGCATCTGTGCGAGGCTCATTTGTGTCTGTGCGGCGAGGCGTAAAAGGTCATTTTGAGGGGTATTTCCAAGCATTTTATCACCAATTCAGCATTTCAATCAACGTTTTTTCCACATTCCAACCAATTTTCGTCGCCATCATGCTAACGCGACACGGAATACCTGCCTTTTGAAGCCTCCGCATGGCAGGTCGGTGCGAATCGAACACTTTATGTTCGCGTAATCGGTTGGATTGCCACAATATGTTCGCATTATCATCCCACCACTCGTCTGCTTTGTTCGCGACAAGCCATATTTGCTTCGGAGCGTAGCGTTTTCCGCGCAATCTTGTCAATAATGAGCGGTATCTCCATCGTTTTTCAATCAATGAGTCGGTAAGATACTCAAAACCACCGATTGCGTCGATAACTTCGGCTCCTTGTCCTTTCAAGACGCGCGTATCTGTCATAAATATGACAATTTCGACCTGTCGGTCAACCATATCGTCAATCCATAAGTTCCAAAAGCGTTGTTGACCGCCAATATCGGACGAATGCACCACTCTTTTCTCCCCCTGCCATCGAATTCGCTTTCGCGTGGCTTTTGGTAAGACGTATCCACCACCAATAAGGCGTTTTGCGTGCATTGTGCGCTCTTCGATGTCATCCATTTCGCCCGGAGTGCGCATGAAGTGGTCAAGTGTTGTTTTTCCAACGCGAGTTGGACCATAAACACCAATCCTGCGCGGTTTTATGAAGTTATACAACTCCTTACCGTAAACAATCGCGCCCATAAGTGCGCTTCCTGCTACTGTTCCAACCAATCATTCCACCCATCCGCGTATTTTATTGAAAAACCACTCAACGGTGTTCTCCCAAATGCTAACATCGGTGGTTGTTTCAAACCAAGATACTCCTAATGCGCTCGCGATACCAACGATAATGCACAGAAGTAAGGCTCTTCCGCGCTCGTAGTAAGTATCGAGTGTGTTTTGTGTGTGCAAAGCGCGCAACGTTGCTTCCGTAGCATCGTCTGATGGCGTTTTGAACAACCAACCCATAACGCTCACTCCTTTTTCTCACCTTTCGCGTATGTCCCATCAGCGTTTCGCTTACGACCGCCACTCAAATTAAGCGGCTCTTTCTTTTTTGCTTTGTGTCGAGGTGCTTCGGACTCAAAATCACCCTTCATCAAATCAAGATACTGTTGAACTTCGGGGTCTTTTTCCAACTCTTCAAGTTGTTTCGCGAATGCAACCTCTTGTTTCTTAATTTCNACGTCCATTTGCGCNTTAGCAAATCGCATTTGTTGGTTTTGCATCTGTCGCGTCATGCTTCGTTGCATGTTTGAAATAANNGCGCGCTGGTCCATACCATCTTGTGCTATCATCTTGTAAATAAAATACGACATACCCTGCAATGTGAATGCACCCATCATGTATGTTATCGCGTTTGTCTGTGTTGAATCGTCTTTCAACCATAGTCCTGCGTCAAAGACTGCAATCGCGGCTCCGACGAGGATGGCGACGAAAGAAATCAGTCCGAATACTCTCAATTCATCTTTGTTTTGTGGCGTTCGCTCTTGCATATCAAGCAACCTCCATACATACCGCGTGACGCGAGCGATACATAAGCATGTTGATTCACCTCTTTATTGATATTATCATATTATTATCATAACAATATAGTATATTATCATTATAAGAAAAATATGATATTATTGAGAATCATCTTCTCCCAATTGTGGCACGTTCGGCGTTGGTTTGAGTTGGAATTGCGGCAACCCTGCCGTTTCAAGTTGCCGTTGCGGTGTCATTGGGATTCGCGGTGATGGCATTTGAGATACCGTCGTTGGTTGCTTTTGCGGTGCGACAGGAGGCGCGAGTGATACAGGACGTCGTGCTGTTGATTGTATCGGCGTTCCCGCGTGCCTTCGGTGTGCTATCGAGTCATGTATGTGTAAATCATCGTAACGCGCGGGTTCCCATGTTTCGTGAAATCCTTTGATGGTCTTTTGCGCGTCTTGGAATTCTTTCAATTCCGCTTGATTCAACTTTCCTTCCGCCGCCGCTTCCGCGACATCTTCGACAGAACCAAACCCACCCTTCGTAAGTAAGTCCATCATTTTTTGTTCATACACAACGTTCGGTGTAAGTTCGTGTTCAGCAACTTTCCACATCAGGTCGTGCATTTGTTTGTCTTGTTGTCGCGCTTCTTGGTCCGCGCTGTAATTGAAAGCGACACTTTCTTTGAAGACTTGTTGCGCGTTCGGAATGGACTGCGGTGTTACATCGGTAGGTTTAGCGTTATCCAAAATTTCTTCTTTGAAATCGTCACCTTTCAGACCACCAATCCTTTTCGACATTTTCAAACTCGTTTCCATGTCGTTTTCGTCTTGGTATCCCAACATTCGCGCGGCTTCGTTGTAAGCGTGCGTCATAAGAGCAGTATCGTTTTGTATGAGTGTCATGAAGTTACCCGGTGACATGCGCGTATCAGCGGCCAATCCTGCCCTTTTATTCGCGGACACAATCTTTTCGTGCAATCCTATGTGAGACAGTTGGTCGTATTCTTCGCACAACTGTTTCAAACCTGTCAAAAGCGCGAATTGATGCCACATAGGTTTGACTGCGTTTCGGACTTCTGTATTGTATTCTGCATCCAATCCTTTTCGCTGAACAGGGCCATAAACACGCTCTCCCTCTTTCAAAGCGCGCGAAAAGTAAAGATTGCGCTTTGATTGGTTCATTTGATTTTTGATTTCATCCGTCCATGTTGGCTCGGCTGATGCTGTTTCGACATTCTCAAAATCGGTTCGTTGGTCAGGATTGAATTTGAACTCGTCCAACAACGCTGACAAAGCAGGGTGTGACATGTTGGTCAGTCTTTGCTTTACCATCGGCTCGTATGTGATGCCTTTTTCTCGCGCTTCTTTGGCTTTTTTGTCATCAGCAAGCCCTGTGGTGACAAGATTCAACATTTTGTTGGCCTCTTCTTCGTCGAAGCCACTTTCGCCCGTATGACGATTCCATGCTTGAGTGAATTCAGGCGAGTGACGGAACAAATGAAGAACGTCTTCGACGTCCATCGCGTAAGGCTTACCTGCGTTCTTGGGATGAAAAATTTCTCTTAACGATTCAAACGGCGTTTGAAAACGCCCATGCTCGTAGATGAGCGAAGCGTATTCCGAAGGTGCGCCTCGCGTCAATCCACCTTTCTCGTCCATGCCGTATTTTGTTTTACCTCCCAATCCTACAAGATGGCCCGTCGCGTAGTCGTGGAGTCGTTCCATTGCTTCCGACACTTCATGCTCTTCGTCTCCGTGAGACATAGATTTGTCAGGGTGCTTGAGAACCGTGTTGAGTAATTCAAGAACTTCATCTTTGTCTTGACCATTTTCAATAGCCATATTCGCCATATTCCTTGCGCGCGTTTCAATCATGTTTTCGTGATACGCTCTCAATAGCGCGTCACTCTTTACTTCGCTCTCAGGTAATTGCTCAAGACCCGCTTGTTGGGGGTCGCCACCAATATCAAACATTTGCTCTTCTTCTCCTTGTTCCGCTCTAAATTGAGCAACAAGGTCTTGGAACGTCTTTTCTCTTCTTCGCGCTTCGTCTCCGCCACCGTAACGCTTCGCATTCAACTCTCGGATTGTTTTCATATTGGTCAAAGGTGCGAACATACCTCTCGCGACGTTGTCCTTGAACACCTCAAGTGCCATACTCTTTGTTGATGGGCGTCCTTTAACACCCATAACTCGACCCAACTTTTCTTGGAGCGTATCAGTTGTGAACGATTTACCGTGATGAGGGTTGTGTCGCTCACCTTCGTATGAATGCTCAACACCGTTATCATCGACGATTGAATACCCCTTGAGCCAATCGTCGTCGTCAGGGTGAAGAACGCCGTGTCCGTGACATTGCGAACAAACACCATCAGCACAACGTCCTGTGGGNGAATCTTNGTTTTCGTGGTCGCAATCAGGACAAGTNACGTGGTGATNATTGTGTGGCTCTTTTNNCGAACCTTCAAAATTTTCTTTTTGNGGNGGGCGCAAGTGTTTTNTNATGTGNTCTNTCATCGCTTTGCTTTGAGGNTGCGCGTTACGAAGTAGTGGNTTNTGGGCGCGTATGTAGGATATTGCGTCATTCATAGTAATGACTGTATTACCACCACATGTTCCGCACGCAGTCGCACCACCGCGAGAAAATGGCACGTCGAACGACTCACCGTTTTTGATTCGCTCAAGTTCTTCGTCGGTGTAATGACTGTTCTGAATGGCCTTTGCAACATCGGCTTCGCTCATCTCTTTGTTTTCTTTTTCTACGGTTTTGTTGCCCGTCAGAATATCCAAGCGCGCTCTTGTCATATCAGCCTCGTTGTATTGCGCATCAAGGATAGCATTCATCTGTTTACGCGAAAGACCGCGCTTGTTGTATTTACGACTGTGGGCTTGTAACACAGCCATATCAGAAAGATTTGGCAGGTGCTTGTTGTTGTCCATAAACGTCAGACCCGTTCCGCCACTCGCGCCCATTTGACCCACCATGTATTCGTCGGGTGCATACGATGTTGATTGGCGCGTATTGCCTTCCCCATCAGCCATAAAGACAGTCGAAAGAGGGAATCCATCGTCGCCTGTGTAAAGTTGCTCACGCAACTTAAGAAGCATGTTGAGTTGCTTTTTCTCATCTTTTTCTTTGAGAATAGGCGCGAGAAGGTTTTCGTATTTCTTCTTCTTTTCGTTGTATGCCATGCAATTAACCAACGCACCAAGCGCGTATTCGTTTCGTCGCTTGTTATATTCTTCGTCGTTTGTGACGATTTCAGTCTTCGTTTCGATGCTCTTCATTCGATTCTTCATTCTCTTGAAGTAATCGGCAGGGTTCTTGACACCATCCCTGAATGCCTCTTTTTCAAAGAACAACGTTTTGCCTGTTTGAAGGAACGGGTTCTTCGGAACTTCGGTGAATTGAATTGCACCGCGTCCTGCTTCAACATCGTTTGACAAGGGTTTGTCGAGAATAAGACGGTAATTTTCATCTTGTTTTCGCGGTGGGCGAGTATCGACGATGCGATAACGCTGTCCACCGATTACAAGTTCTCCGTCGCCCGTCTTGATGTTGTGAAGACCCACAGCGTATCGCGGAATTTCAATCTCTCTTTGTCCTGCTTGAGCATCCTGCACCACGTCGACGCGACCCTCGCTTATAGCACTCAATCTTTCGTTGAGTTCATCCGCGTGTTGTTGTGCTATCGCCGCCTTTTGTTGCATCACAAGTGCGTGTCCTTCGGGGTTGACTTTTTCTTGCAAATTGCCGCTTTTGACGCGCTTACCGAACTCTTTGTTCCACGCGTCCATCGCGAGTTCATAGCGTTCTTCGATACCGCCCAAGTGTTCTTGAAGCATCTGATAGCGACGCAACTTCGCTTCGTTTCTTTTTGCTTGATTGATGTCTTTGTTGTTGTTTACAATGAACTTCTTAATGTCGCTTCTTCCTTTGAAATCTTTGACTTTGTAATTGTATTTCTTTTTGCCCTTCTCGTATTGGTATTTGCCGTCTTGAACGTCGTTCATAATCTCCAACGCTTCAACAAGACCACCCATTTGCGCGTTGAACAAATTGTCCAATCGCAACTGTTCACGTTCTTCGTCACCCATGAAATTTGAACCCGCGATGTGTCCAATCGCGACACGTTGCGCGGCAGAACTTCTCGCTCCACCCATCGGTTGAATTTTTTCATCCTTGAATTTAATGCCCGGAAATTTAACATCCAAATTTTCGATTTTCTCGTCATACTTTAGCGCGGCTTTGCGTATTTGATTCTTGAGTTCTCGACGAACACCGTCGCGACCGCCTTGATAGTATTTCGCTTTACGTTCCAATTTGTCTTTGAATGTGCTGAATTCAGTCCCTTCGCCTAAGACATAATGACCAATTTTAGCCAACGATGTTTTGCTTTCATCGTCAGAAAACAACGGAATGTAGTCGTCTTGATTTGTTAGCGTATTGAAGATGAAATCGAGTTGCGGCATCATGACACGCTTGTGTTTTATCGACGATGTTCGTGCGCCGTCGCGAGCCATTCTCGCTTCTTCAGGCGTTGATGATGAAAAGTGCTTAGGGTGACACGCAACACATTGCTCTTCATCGTCAATGATTTTTTCTTTGCGCTTATCAGGTAAGCCTTCCAATTCTTCTCCTTCTTTTGGTTTCGCGTTGTGATGGTCGATGTGTCGCTTTGTTTGCGCTATTCTTTCTTCGTAGCGCGCTGTATTGTCAGCGTGTGTATCGTTCATTCGCTTGATAGCATACATTGTGCGCAACGCCGCACCTTTCGTTATGTCGTCGCCCAACTTACCAAACATGCTTGAGAATGCTTGATTAAATCCATCTTTTGTAAATCCTGAATTTGCATAGCGCGCTCCCATTTCAGCAATGTCGATAGGGTCGATACCGAATTGTTCAGCGATGTTGCGCAACTCTTCCGTATCTCTCGCGGCTTTGTTGAGGAATTGTTGTGTGATTCCTGCGTCGAAACATGTTTGGTATCGCTCGATGTCATCTTTGGAGTGTTTGTTTAGTGCTGATTCGGGGTCATCAGCATTCATTATTCGACTCATGTTGTGGATGTCTTCGTTGTTGAGATTCAACTCTTCAACTTCTTTTAACGGCAAACCACTCTTCAACAACTTACCTTTCGCTTGAACAAGACGACGACCTGCTCCGACCAAATCATCCATAAACTTCGATGCTTCTTTGATGATTTCATTTTCGGTCAGTCCGTGATAGGGATGGCCTTCGGGGAAGTCATCACCGTGAGGTATTTCGCTGAAATACGTCGGACGATAATCTCCTGTGACGTCGCTCAACACTTGGTCGCGAAGGTAATTGTATTCGTCTCGCCCACCTTCAAACATGTCGTTTTCCAACATCATGTCCAAATCAAAAAGACGACTATCTTGCGCGACTCTCGTTGTTGCTTTTTCACCGCCCATGCGCGTCGATGCAGTATAACGTCCCAACTTGGTCTGCTTCACACCACCTTTCGTTCCCTTTACTTCGCGTTGCATTTCTTCAACAGACGGAAGATTGGCTGTTTCACCGCGCGCACTTCTTTCTCCACCACGTTCGGTTCGCTCCTGCAAACCAACGTCTTTGATGTCGGCTGACACTCCCATTTCGGCTTGTTTGGCTTCACTTCCTGCATCTCCTAATTGATACAAAATGCCTTCATCCAAAGCAACAGCGAGAGCAGGGTGCGCTTCCATTTCATCGTCAAATTGAGGTGGGTTGTCTGCGATACGACGTCGATTCTTTTCGCTGTTTGGTGCGTCTCCGCGTAAGAAAAATTCCGTCATACCATCAGGAGCGTTTGGTCGCGATTCTAACGTCACACCCATCTTACGCGCCTGTTCGTAAAACGAAGGTGTAACGAAATCGGGAGCCTTGATTGACGTTGCCGCACGACCAAACCGTCCACCGCGCCCCGCAGTTCCGACAGCACGATTTTGTAGGAATACGCGCATGTGTTTGTTCAAATCTTCTTGGACCAACTGCACCGCTTCTTTGACGTCAGACAAACCTTCGTCCTTCGCTTTACGGTTAATCAAACGCTTCCACTTGTTCATCTCTTTTGCTTGACCTGCATACACTTCGCCGGGTCGGAATACAGGGCTTGAGAAGACTTCTTGTTGATACAACTTCTTTGCTCTTTCAAGGTCAGCGCGCACTTTTCGCGGTTCATCAAAATACGCCATCTGTTCTTCAGGCGTTTTGTATTGCGCGCTAAAGTCTTCACGCTTTGGTTTGGCTTGAGTCACACCTTCCAACATGCTTCTCGGTATGTCGCGCAATGACTGTCGACCCGTCACTCTTACCATCGAACCTTTCTTCGGCGGCTCTTTGAATTTGTCAAGACTACTGAACGTCGTTTCGCTCAACGGGTGACGGGACTTTTCCCTGAAGTATTCCATCAACTTGTTTTTTCCTCGCGGTGAATTAGCGTTGTCAATCCATGCTGTGATGTCAGGCGGCACGCCATGTGCTTTCATTCGCTCCCCTAACCCACCGTTGTCTTCCTCGTCGATGTCCTTGATGAACTGCAACTCTTGACCATCTTCTTCCTGTTCGGTAAAATGCTCAATCATCTTGTCGAGCGAATCAAGAACGCGCTTGGTAATAATCGGAACAGACATCATAGAAGGTATCGCGATTTCGCCTTCTTCATCAAGCGTTTCGCTGTATCGTTGGTCTTCGCTAAGACCCAACTTGTCAGCCAACATGACGTTGTTCGCGAAAAGAATGTCGTCGTAAAGTTCGCCGTAGTCAATGTTTCCGACGCCTGTGAATTCTTCGTCGTCTTCTTCACCTTCTTTCCAGCGCGGAGGATTTTTCATCAATTTCTCCATGTATCGCGCCATAAGCCTGTCAGCCAACTGCTGATTGGTCGGTGCTGTGCGCCTCATACCACGCTTGAATCGTCGAACGACGTCCTCTTGAGGTTGCTCTTCCTCGTCTTCATCGGCTTTCACGATGCGGATAAAGCGACCCATTGTTGTTGGGGAAGGCGACAACACCCTTGAAGATAGCGGTCAGAAAATTTTTGAAATTTTTTTTTGACCCCCANGAAAAAAATGTCTGTATTTCGCACGCGGTTAAGCAGGGCAAATTGTCGCGCGAGAAGCGCGACTCCGCCTAAGCGCGATAAGCAATTTGCCCGCGAGAGGGNGCATCGCGTGGGGCGCGATGCTTTGCAGTCGCGCGAAGCGCGACGCTCAGGCGCGANGCGAATGTGTGCGACGCCTATATCGCGACGCTTCATGTATCGCGACGCAATCGCGACAAGCGAAATATCGCGCGGGTTGTTCGCGACGACATCCTATCGCGNCCCTCATNCTGTCGCGCTCCAACCATACGGTTGCATCGCGCTGTTGCATTGCTTCTTCGCAACATAGCGCGATAATCAAGCAACCCGCGATTTAGGCAGGGGGATATATAAGTGAACGCGGAATATGTATCCACTTTCGGAGGTAAACAAATGTCTGATACTAAGACCCTGCAAATTGAAGCATGTGGCTCATTGGTATTCAGCGGTATGGTCGTTCGGCTATCCCCTGATACTAACGGGCTTAAGACGATGAAGGCAAAGCACAATGCTTGTGCTGATGCTGTTCGTCAATTGAACAAAACCCCAACCAACGGTGACACAAAGTTGCTGTATGCCATCCGAGACTATGTCGTTTCGGAAGGCATCACCAACACCACGATGTCCAAGACCGTTGAGGTGAAGAACGACAACAAAACGTCGGGATTCAACATTGGCAACCAAGCCTACCACATCCTTTCGGATGTCCTCAACGCTGTCAAGGCTCAACTCACCGTTGCTGGTAGAATCAGCGAGACAGCCTTGAAACAAGGTTGCGCTGATTTGGTTGAGGCCTGTTGGCCTGAATCCGATGATGAAGAGGAATACACCTTCGACATCGGCTCTTCTGACACCACACCATCGGTTGATGACTTCGACGACGACGACCTCGATAACGATGAAAACACCGAAGCGTCTGTTTCGGGTTCTTTCATCTCAATCGACGACATCAAGGCGAAGGCACTTGAACCATCTGTTGTAGAGAACGCTCTCGCTCTCTACACCAACGATGACAACGTCGATGACAACGGTGGATTCTTCCGCTTCTTCAATGGTAAATCTCGCAAATCCCTGCGATTGACACCAAATCGGAAGAACCGTTCACCCCTTGAACAATTCAAGGCATCGACGCTCTACTTCAACGCCATCAACCTTTCAGGACTGTGTGCTAATCGCAAAAACACCAACAACGACACAGTCTTCTTGGACATCCCAAGCGACCAACTTTTTGCAAGTCAGAAAATCGCTTCGGCTGTGATGCTTTTGTCAGGTGTGACTCGATTCAACCATGACCTTCGCAAATACATCAGCGATGATACCATTGGTCGAATCTGTTCCGCTATCTACGGTGAAGTCCCTGACTCATCCAACCTTCTCTCTCGACATGGTTGGACGTTGCCGTATGAACGTGGCAATGCTTCCCCATCAGTCGATGATGAAGCCAACACCATGAACGTCATCAACCTGCTGTGATTGTCAAATTGTCCTGAACAAATAGTCCTACAACGACACCCTTCTCATGGCTCGCATCCTACTGCGACCCTTTGGATGACCGCCCCACCTCTTGGTGGGGTTGGTCATCCTTTTTTTTATGCCTCGCAAATGTGCTGTCCCATCACATTTGCTCCTTCTTGGCATAAACAAACGTCGACCAACCATACGGTTGCGTCTGTTTGTTTTCACATTCACAGCGAGAAAATATCTCGCTCTCCTGTCGAACACGCACAATTCCTGACCTGTTTGACATAACAATCCACGCTGTTCAATCAGCACATCACATTCACCCTCNTCNNGANTCATTCACGATNATGCACAATCATAGACACGGTATCCAAGATGTTCTCATCCGCGTCTATCAACAACACCAAGACGAACTATTATCGCGAATCTTATGTTGTTCTTATAATAATAAGTAATATATTATTATCATAATAAATAGAGAATATCAAGAATCATAGTCCAACGGACAAACAAAATGGAAGTGAAGAAATGAACAGAANAANAATGATACACATAAAGATTGACGGNAANTGGTATCGAGGTTCGGACTCAGACTTAGNCCCNCTCGCACCTCAAGGTAANCCGATGNNTGAACACATGACAANNGTGCTGAACNACGNNGNCGAGNNNGCNAGAATTGANCGACGCTACNCAATGTCGGACNCACACTATGTCTTCTCTCGCTACGGCGTAGATGGCNCACCTATTACTCGCGCNATTNNAGTNGTGAANGGTGACAACTTNGACTTCTTNGTTGAAGACATCGAGAAGCACGAAGGATTCACAGTCGAAGACGGAGGACTTGTTCAAGTCCTCTTCAATGGCAACCTGCATGAAGTCCCTGCATGGCACATCTGCAAAGACGGATTCATAGGTGATGAACAATGAGTGACGCGAAATTACCTGCATACAAAGGATTCAATTTCACATACCCTGAAGACCACGTTCAGTATGAAATGCCTCATGCTCACCCTCAATGGAAAGAGATGACATACGAAGAGCAAACGAATTACATCAACGCATGGTTGCAACACAACAAGGAACAGAAATACGTTGCTCAATTGATGAAGCCTCACGTTTGGGTTATCCAATACGAATGGGAACAACACATTTACTTCGTCGGTAAGACGATGACCGACTGCCTTCGATATATTCGCGACCAAGAATGGTTTGATGAAGATACGAACACAGTCTATGACCATGTCGTCATCANCATTCACAACATACAGGAGTGGGAATAAATGATAGACTTGGAAAAGCAAATGCTCAACTTCGACAAAGCACTACGACTCTTGGGAGTCATTTACATGTTCGTCGCAATCATCGTAGGATTGGTGATACAATGACAAACGAAACGAAAATACTGACAGCACTACTTGACCCGAACCACACAGACCATTACTTGATGCACACAACTGTTGGGCGCAACATAACTATCCGACACAATGGTTATGAGAATGCCATCATCATTGAGCATGGCGACAAGCGAATCATGGTCGCGATGGGCAAAGAAGATTCATTGGACGGACTCATTCCTTTCATGAGAATGAAGAGAGGCGTCCGAGAATTTGACACCTACCGCGAACCACTCACACAAACAAAAGGTGGCGAAGATGGAAAGGGTATTCCTTCTGTCTTCAATTTCAAAATCATGGAGCGACAATCATCGACGGTGCTTCGCCCTGTTGATACGATACGCTATCGTATGTTTGACCACGATGACATTGTCATCCCTGAAATCCGCGACAACAAGGCGGAGATATTCAGCGCACTTGACCCTGTGTTCGGCCAACCTGTATTCCATAAACCACACACCACAGTAGCCGACCACCCATTCATGAGTCCAAGCGACGCGAAAATCTTCAAACTATCGCAATACATAAACAAGGAACACATGGAATCTCACACAGGACAAACCATTACCGACGAGGCATGGGAAGTGTTCGTAAACCGAACGCAAGATGGATTCGCTGAAGAGGTTTCACAATTAGCCTTTGAATTTTGGAACGACTACGACCCTATGGATTGGGAGGGAGAAGAATGAACGACA
>FUFK010062175.1_pt1 | contig 24236 bp, 24 predicted proteins | sample 1021851 | NCBI WGS metagenome assembly FUFK01 (sample SAMEA51879418, study PRJEB19060) | metagenome | reverse complement strand
AAAAGAATATGCTGATATCTTGCGTCTTGCCGATGCGATATTTATGCAAGAGCTGGAGCGCTCTGGCTGGTATGACAAGACCGCGCAAGCCTTTGCGGTATTCCAACCAATCAAATCGGTCGGCGTGGTCGGTGATGGCCGCCGTTATGCGTGGGTCATCGCGCTACGTGCGGTTGAGACCGTAGACTTTATGACCGCGCGCTTTGCTCATCTGCCGTATGATTTGATTGAGACAGTATCGAATCGCATCATGAATGAAATCGCTGATGTCTCACGCGTGACGTATGATGTGTCGAGCAAGCCGCCGGCTACTATTGAGTGGGAATAATTATTCATATGCTATGATTGTAATATCAACGCAAAGGAGTGATGGACTATGAAACTGGTTCATGTGGGACAAAACGAGTGGATGTTTGAAGATGACGTTAGCGATAAGTTGGCTGACAATAGATCAAATGCGCTTGGCGCTGGTAGAGCGCTTAATCTTAAAATAAAAGCCTTTGTAGATGCCGAGGTAAAAAGAGGTCGTGATATCAACGATATTATGAATGAAGTCATGACCAAATTTCAGCATGAAATTGTGCAAGACTTTGATGAGCAGCCGCCAACCTCATTCCAAGTGATACAGATGACGCTGGAGAAAGAAGGTTATGAAGTGGCTCGTGATATTGCTCAGTTTTTAGTATTAGAGAATATGAATGACCCTGATGCTTACTTTAACTTAGCATTTTTGTGTGAGCAGCATGATGACAGCTTTTTAGCACTATTGAGTAGCCGCGAATGTATGCGCCTATACTTAGAGTATTTCCCCAAAAACTTTAATTGGCAAAAAAGTAAGCTGCCATGGGGCATCATGGAGAACCGTCCCTTTTTGCGAGCGCTGTTTCAGCTGGCAAATGTCTATGCTGACAATATGAGCTTTGATGAAGCCTGCGAGCAGGGAGAAAGGCTGCTACAAGTTTGCCCTAATGACAACCTAGGTATGCGTGAAGCGCTGATAGAATAGTACATGTTTACCGAAGAGTATCAGAAAATAATTCGAATTTGCGGCAACTATCCAGAGGATATGCTTGCAAATATCGCTTTCGGTAAGGTGCTGGCTTACTGTTATCAAGATAAATTAGATAAGGCTGAAAAAGAGTGGGATATCGCAAAAGATAACTTGCCTGAAGTGGCGCATGAAATTCTTAAAAAGCGTCATCCTAGACCACGCGGTATGGGTATCAATAGTTATGGTATCGAAATTGGTGGTAAAGAGCAGGCTTATCTCTACTGGCAAGATATGGGCGATTGGTGGGAAGAAAATACTACCGCTCAAACCCTGATTGAGAAAAAACGTGCTGAGAAAAAGAAGAAAAAATAATCCTTCTTAAGCAAGCATTTGCGGTATTCCAACCGATCAAATCTGTCGGTGATGGTTGCCGCTATGCGTGGGTGATTGCCCTTCGTGCGGTTGAAACTTTAGACTTTATGACCGCGCGCTTTGCCCATCTGCCGTATGATTTGATTGAGACGGTATCAAACCGCATCATGAATGAAATCGCTGATGTCTCACGGGTGACTTACGATGTGTCGAGTAAGCCGCCTGCGACTATTGAGTGGGAATAATATCAAACTAGAAATCTGATTAGCTCATAATAATAAAAAACACTCAACTTGGTTGGGTGTTTTTTTTGCTTCAGAGTTTTTGGAGCTAATCTCGCTTTCCGCTATTATCTTGTCTGTCCCCTAGAGCACCGACTAAAGCCCGCCGTGTTCCTGCTACCGCGATACCACAGCGGGCTAAGTCGCTGCAATCTAGTGGTCAAACAAGGATAACCGCTGCAATCGAGGCTAAAACGCACTCCAAGTTGTATATTGGCATTCAAGAGGCTAGCAAATGTAAGGCTATCACCATTTTTTATTGATTTTTTGCGAATTCAAATGTACTACTATAAATCAAATGGTATACAATTTAGCTAACTTTAATTGAGGTAACCCTATGTCAGGCTATCTAACAAGAATTAAAACGAAGATTCCTCACACTGATAAAGAAGTAGATATCTACGTTAACGGTAAGACATTGATCTTTACTGGTGGAAATGGTTGTGGCAAAACTCAACTGCTGAACTATATATACAATATGTTAACTGATCGTATAGTTGATAAAAATAACTCTACTATTCAACAACTCAGGAAAAATATCAGCAATTATGAACAATCTATGAATCATTACGGCCTGACAAATAGATCTTATGACACTTGGATGCGTCAAAAAGAAGATGCGAAGAAGCAAATAGAAGAACTAGAGAATTCTTCAATCGAGATATCTGATCTTGAAAATTTCATTCTGAAATATAAAGATCTTCAGGCCGTTCTTCTCCAATTTGAGGCAGGTAGGAAGTCAGATATTCTAAAACCAACTTCTGTCGTCTCAATCGATAGTCTTAAAAATAAAGACCAAGAAACAGTGTCTAATCGACATAAAAAGACTACTACATCTTCAGTCTTTGAAGAATTTTTATTAACAAGTAAAACTAATCAAGCATATTCCGAATCAGAGAGAATTAATAATAATCCTCAAGAAGCCGATCGAATTGATAAATGGTTTAATAAGTTGGAGGCTGACTTACAGAATCTTTTTGAAGACGAGAAACTTAAGCTATTTTTTAAGTCTGATTCATTATCCTTTGAGCTACATCAGCCAAATAAAGAACCTTATACATTCCAAGCATTATCATCTGGCTTTTCGTCCATTATGGCAGTCTATGCTGATTTAATTACTAAGGTGTCATTACGTTCTATTGATCCAGAAGAGTTAACTGGTATCGTTATGATCGATGAGATAGATGCCCACCTTCATGTATCGCTACAAAAGAAAATACTGTCTTTTTTAACGAGGGCGTTTCCTAAAATTCAGTTTATCGTTACTACCCATTCACCATTTGTTGTTTCATCGGTTAAAGACGCTGTCATATATGATTTGTCAAAGTTAGAGCAAGTTGAAAATATGTCCATGTACTCGTATGAAGCAGTGCTTGAAGGTTTATTTGGCGTACTCCCAATTTCTGACTTGCTTCAACAAAACATCGAAGCACTTGCTAAGCTTTTAAAAAGCCGTCCTATTGATATTCAGGAGGTTAAGTCACTTTTAGATCAGCTACCCCAAGATGAAGACTCTTTAGACTCTGAATCGCTTTACTTTGTTAATTCAGCAAAATTAGCAATCAACAAAGCAAAGAGGTAGTCATATGTTTAATGTATTAAGGAATGAACCTACCCCTGCATCGCTAGCTAATAAACAGAGGTATGATTCTGAGGATGTGTGGGAAGCACTAAACAAAGTATTTCACAAGAAGTGCTATATTTGTGAAACTAGTGAACCTCTGGATATAAATGTCGAACACTTCGTTCCACACAAAGGTGATGAAGATTTAAAGTTTGATTGGAATAATTTATATTTCTCGTGTGCACGTTGCAACAATATAAAACTTGCTAAGTATGATTCCCTCCTTGATTGCTGCGATCCAAATACTGATGTTATTCAAGCTATCAAACATTTACCACCATCAACGCCATATGCTAAGCATCTTCAAATTGAAGCTAAGTACGATGATGACAAAACTAAAATAACAGCTGAATTTTTAAACAAAATATTTAATAGTGATCATACACCTAATAAAAAGGTTTCATCTTCATCTTTGAGAAGAAAAGTATTTGATCAATACAATCTTCTTTTCGAAGAATTAAATAATTACTATGCTCCAAAGGCTTTACAAAGAGATAAAGAAGACGCTATTGAGAGAATGAAGCTACTTCTCAAACCAACATCTCCATATAGTGCATTTATAAGTTGGTGCATTATAGAAGATGAAGAATTAGGGCCTATGCTGCAAGATTTTATTGGCATAGTTGAGTAAGTTTTTAATGTAAATGAGCGAAAGTAAGCTCGTAACTTTTCTTAGAGTTTTTTACTATCGAAAATGATAGTTTAATATTACCTATGAGCATAAAAATAAATGTAACGATGTTTTATAATAAGTAAGCTAAAACTCTTACATGGTCTAAGAAGCATTTTTAGTATATTTAAATTTCTTTAAATATATTTTTAGTTAGAACTCATAATACTTGTCAAGCGTTTATGATTAGCTTTCCTTATTATTAGTTTTCTTCTCATCATTAGGCTGGAAATCTTTCCACCAAGCTATATGCTTGCAGTCTGAACAAATTAAATCTTGAGTATCTTGTCCCATGATCTTTTCTTTTATAGGTGTTTTTTCTGAGCCGCAGTTAGGGCAAACTGCTCCTGAACGCTTCATAAGATTTCCTTCTGACTAAACGTTTAAATAGTTTTGTTAGTAGATTAATTAGCTATCTTATATTATAAAGAATAGTTTTCAAACAAAATTTTGTTTCCTGAAACTTATATAGACAACGGCAGCACCCCAAAAGAGCACTGCTATTCTCTACAAAACTTAAATATCTAAACCAAACCCTAACCCTTTACATTCACCACATAACGTCCCACTGCCTTACCATCAATAAAGCGCTCTAGGTATTCAGGCGTTTGCTCAAGGGTGATTTCTTCCGCGTATTGCTCCAGATTGGGTAGTTTCATGTCGGTTGCCACGCGCTGCCAAATCGCTTTTTTGTCCTCAAGCGGAATAAATACCGAGTCGATACCCAGTAGCGATACCGCACGGGTGATAAACGGCAATACCGTCATCGAAAATGACGCTGATGCTGCAAGGCCACAGGTCGTCACTGCGCCACCTGGTTTGGTTTGCTTGAGTAGGTTGGCAAGATAGTCACCGCCGACGGTATCGATGGCATTGGCCCATAGCGGACGGCCAACAGGGCGATTGCCGACTTCATTGATGGTGTCACGATGGCGCACTTCGGTGGCGCCCAACTCTTTCAAGTGTTCGCTTTGCTCAGGCTTACCAGAGAAGGCGATAGACTCGTAGCCCAGCTGCGAGAGGATAGCGATACTGATAGTGCCCACACCGCCTGTCGCGCCTGATACGGCAACGGGGCCATCGCTTGGTTTTGCGCCCATTTTTTCCAGCTTTTGGATGCTTAGCGCCGCCGTTAGGCCGCCTGTACCATAGATCATCGCTTCTTTTAGGCTCAGCGCTTCAGGGCAAGGCAATGCCCAGTCGGCAGGGATGGCAATCATTTGCCCAAGACCACCTGCGGTGTTCATACCTAAATCATAGCCGAATACCACGACTTCTTGACCTTCGCTAAAAGTGCCAGACTTGTCGCTGACCACCACGCCTGCCGCGTCAATACCAGGGGTGTGCGGATAGTTTTTGGTGATGCTCTTATTGCCTGAGGCCGACATGGCATCTTTATAGTTGAGCGAGGAGTAATGTACTTCGATCAATAGATCATTGTCAGGCAGGTCTCTGAGGTTGCGCTGTTGAATGCTTTTTGCGAATGTGCCTTCGCTGGTTTCTTCGACCACTAAGGCTTTGAAGGTTTTATTATCAGAGTTTGTTTGATTGGACATAATATTATTCCTTTTTGGGTAAATAAACTTTACGGCGATACATTAAGGCTTAATGAGTATCTTACCTTTTTTGTCTGATTGCACCTCATCAGAGACCGCTTTTTGGATATCGTTTAAATCGTAAACACCGCCAGTCGGTAGTTTTAGAGTGCCATTAGCAGCATTTTCGATTAGCTCACCAGTTAAGCGCTGCATATCTTCTTTACTGATGGTTTGCATCATATCGCTCGCCCAAAAGCCTTTAACTTGCGCCAGATTAAAGATCAGATTGCTAGGATTCAGCATCAGCGGTTTACCTGACATTGCGCCGAGTGACGCCATGACGCCATGTTTACCCAGCATTGATACTAGCTCGCCGCCTGGCTGACCACCAACGGCATCGACTGCGCCGCTAATTTGAGCATCGCCAACGATATTTTTTACTTGCGCTTTCTAGTCGTCATTATCAGTCACGACGTTGTTGTCAGTGATACCTAAATCGATAAGCTCTTGCTCAGACTCTTTGCTGCGTACTAGATTAATGGTATTGATTTTACGAGTAGGGGCGAGCATCGCCATCGATTCACCGACCGCACCGTTAGCGGCGTTTTGGATGATCCATTGCCCCGGCTTGATGTTTAAAAACTCAATGAGCAACAGCGCGCTCATCGGCATAGCGATTAATTGAGCGGCCATCTCATCATCGATAGCGTCTGGTATCGGGATTAGGCTTGAAACTGGGGCGATAAAATACTCCGCCCACGTGCCTTGTACGCCTGAGACTACGACGCGCTGACCTTTTTCAAAGCCTGTGACCTCACTGCCTAAAGCATCAATAGTCCCTACCGCCTCACTACCGCCTGTCGCAGGCAGTTTAGGTTTATTACCGTACTCGCCTTTGATGGTAACAAGGTCGTGATTATGAATGGAAGATAAGACAGTCTTGATACGGACTTCGTTGTCTTTGGGGTCTGGAGTCGGGCTGTCACTCACGCCAAGCACGTCAGATGGTTTGCCANATTCNTNNTAAGTTGCAGTGCGCATAGAANTATCCTTTTTATTATTTNTCAGTTTGAGCACTTAAAGAGATTATTGAGTACTCAAAGAAATTAAGTTTAACAATTTGCTTTTTATAAACGATAACAACTCAGACTAAGCGTTCTCAACTTGATTTTGGTTACTTAACGTTGTGGCTGACTTAGAATTGTAAGGGAGTCGAGATTAAGCATAAGGCTTTCTTAACGAGTGCTACTTTTGCACCAGAATTAACATTCTGCATAAAAAAACAGCGCTTCTATCATAAGAAGCACTGTTTTGAGTGAGCTGTTAAAGGACTTTAGATCAGGTAATTTACGCGTAGCAAATTCTTATGGTTTTAATAGCCCTTATGGCTTTAACAGCACCTTACCATTTTTGCCTGATTGTAATTTGCCATCGACGGCCTTTGTGATATCTGCTAGATCAAATGTCGCTTCAACGGGCAGATGGAGCTTGCCACTGGTCGCGCGTTCGATTAGCTCATCGATTAAGCGCTGTTTATTCTCCACACTCATCTCTTGGCTGATTTTACTGCCCCAAAATCCTTTTACGATGGCTTGTTTAAAGATAAGATGCGTCGGATTGAGCGTCATGGGCTGGCCTGACATGATGCCAAAGGACGCCAAGGTGCCACCATGACCGAGCAGTGATAATAAGTCGCCACTGGCGTCGCCGCCGACTGAATCGACTGCTGCGCTGATTTTATTCTCGCCAAGGATGGCTTTGACTTGCTCTTTCCAGTCCTCATTATCAGTGCTGACGTTATTTTCTGCGCCGATTGCTTCTAGCTCTTTTATGGCATCGCTGCTACGGACCACATTGATAGTGTTGACGCCGCGCGCCGCTGCTAGCATCGCAAGCGATTTACCGACTGCGCCGTTCGCCGCGTTATGGATAATCCATTGTCCGCTCTTGGCTTCTAAGAACTCAAGCAGCATAAGCGCGCTAAGCGGCATAGCGATCAGCTGCGCGGCCATCTCATCATCCAAGCTCTCAGGGATGGCAAACACCATGTCCTCGTCAGCGACAAAATACTCCGCCCAAGTCGCTTGCACGCTAGCGGCAGCNACGCGNTGNCCGACTTTGAGATTTTTAACCTCGCTACCCACAGCATCGACCACGCCGACCGCCTCGGANCCTGCNATAGCNGGCATCTCTGGCTTAAAGCCATACTGACCGCGNANGGTNANCANNTCATGGTTGTGGATAGAGGCGAGTACCGTTTTGACACGGACTTCATTGGCCTGTGGCTCAGGGATAGGGCGATCGCCGAGGCTGAGGACTTCGGTGGGTTTGCCAAATTCGTTATAAGTTGCGCTGCGCATAATATATTCCTTGATTTATGGAGGTATTATTTATAAAAGTACTATTTATAAAAGTACTATTCATCGTTAAGTTGTGAGCCACAGTAACAAGCGCCACCTGTTTGACGCAATATTAATTTAGTTACTTATGGTGTTTTAGGCGTCAAGTTCTATGGTATAAAAAACACAATTTTAGTTTTTTGTTGTNGTCATATAAGCGCACAAGTATCCTCATTTATTGTTCAATAAAACTCAATANGGCTCAGTACATGCTCTTGGATAAANTATGCGCAGANATANGCNCTTGGCCATGCAAANACAAAGNCNANNCCCCANGAGNNNAGNAGNTCAGCNAANAAANNCATCGACNATAGCCNNCNTTNACCAGTANNAGNGCNGNTGANATAATAAGCGACATCATCATGGCCATNAGTCCAGTAAATACTAGGCGATATAGTTTGCGGCTCATACGTATTCTTAGTTTNGGTAGTGCCATAACGCATTTTTGTCCTAAAGGTTTTATAGAGAGCTATCATATAACCTGTATGTAACTAGGTAAATTGGTTATTATCAAACACCAAGTTCTTTAAATGTTAACGATATCGATAGCATAAATAAACCAGACCAATCAATAAGAATAGACTATGAAAAGTAACGATAAGGCTAGACCACAACGTACATTAGGCATCATCGGTGGCATGAGTTGGGAGAGTACCGAGAGCTATTATCGACTNATCAATGGAGGGGTCAAGGCTGAGTTAGGTGGCCTGCATTCAGCGGACCTGCTTATTCATAGCTTAGACTTTGCACCGATTGGTGAGCTGCAAGCAAAAGGCGAGTGGGCACAGATGGGCGCGATATTAGCGAGTAGCGGCAAACGTCGTTTTGGCGATAGACCCTTTGGTAAGGTCACGCGATTTACTGGAGGGCGTACTCGTGTCGCTCAAGGTGCATCCTTCTATGCCACTTTGATTGGGCTTTGATGAGTGTCAGTTGGGTTTAATTGAGAATAGATGGTGAGCTTAGGGTTGTAGTTATAACCACTACTGCTATAAAACGCTCCTATTATAAATAACAATGCCTAAGCTATCTGGGCTAGAAAAGTAAACAAGAGCTAACGATAGTCTTGTATATGAACATAGAAGATAAGGTTTTGACTAGAAAGTTATAAATTAAAAAATCTAGGCACAAGTTTAGCGCTAAAATCAAAATNAGATTTTNTTTCCACCTTAATTCTAAACAAGGATGCCTCCATGCTATTTAAACGCTTAGGCCTTGCCGCACTATTTAGTCTCTCTATCGTAGGCTGTACCACAGCGCCCAATACGCTTGCCGTTAACACTACCCAAAAAATCATTCAATATGAGCGCAATAAGTCTGATCTGGATNTCAAATCATTTACGCTANCTTCTGGCGACAAGTTAGTTTATGCCGAAAACGCCAACCTAACAGGCGAGCCCTTACTCCTTATTCACGGTTTTGGCGGTAATAAGGACAACTTCACCCGTATCGCTGACGAGTTAGAGGACTATCATCTGATCATTCCTGATCTGCTTGGTTTTGGTGAGTCGAGCAAACCTATGAGCGCAGACTATCGCTCACAGGCACAGGCCACGCGCTTACATGAGCTGTTGCAAGCTAAAGGTTTAGCAAGCAATATTCACATCGGTGGTAACTCGATGGGCGGCGCGATCAGTGTGGCTTATGCCGCAAAGTACCCAAAAGACGTCAAGAGTCTGTGGCTTGTCGATAGCGCAGGGTTTTGGTCAGCAGGCGTGCCAAAATCGCTTGAGGGCGCAACCCTTGAGAACAACCCATTGCTGATCAATAGCAAAGAAGACTTCTATAAGATGTACGATTTTGTCATGTATAAGCCGCCTTATTTGCCCAAGTCAGTCAAAGCGGTATTCGCGCAAGAGCGTATCAATAATAAGGAGTTGGACGCCAAAATCCTTGAGCAAATCGTCACTGATAATGTCGAGGAGCGCGCTCAAATCATCGCGGACTATAATATTCCAACGCTCGTGGTTTGGGGTGAGAAGGATCAAGTCATCAAACCTGAAACGGTCAATGTGATCAAAGACATCATCCCGCAAGCGCAAGTCATTATGATGGAAGATATCGGTCACGTACCGATGATAGAGGCAGTAGAGCAAACGGCTGAGGATTATAAAGGGTTTCGGGAGGGGATTAAATAGTAGCTATTCCCGCTTTACGCTACTATCTTAGCTGCCACTGTGGCGGTGACTAATAGGCAGTCGTGCTCCTGTTGCCTCGATATGAGGAAGGAAACAGTAAGTGTCTGGGAGACACTTACCCTGACGCAAGAGAAAATCTATGATTTTCTGAAAAGCCAAGTCCCCGCAACACAGTGTGCAGCCAAGTATATCCGCTGCAATCGGGGCTAAACCGCTCTCCAAGTTCACCTAAAATTGCAGTGCAATTTTTTAACGGTGCTCAGGCTAAACTGCTTCCCATGTCAACCTCTACTACTTTTACAGAATTTGACTACAAAACCGTAGTCAATATGTTTGACTACGGTTTTGTAGTTGAGTGTTCCAAACCGATATAATTAAACCTATAAACTTGAAAGAATTTAGAATCTCATGAACAAAATAACTCAAATCACTCGACGTCATATATTCGATGCTATGCAGGTAGAAGGTATTGATTGGGCTGGAAGATTAGATGAAACCGCGTTTTTGTCTAGACTATATGATTTAGAAGATATTCCGTCAACTGACAGCGAAACTCAATTTCACTGACCTCATTTAAGGCTAGCCTCTGACCCTTTTTGACTTGCGAAACAGCTTGTATAAGTGAGACGGTATGACGAATAAAGGGGTACATGGTCTGCTCTCAAAGCTTAAGGTAAAGGAGGATAAGGTAGTCAGAGACTTATCGTAGAGTATTTTAGTCCTTAGCCATCGGCGGCCAACGATGATCCTTATTGGACGCTATCCACTCTTGCACCCATGGCTCAGGTGACATGACTAAATTAGGCTCACCTAACGCCTTTAACACTTTGGCGGTTTCAATGACTTTGCCGCCTTTGGTGACGCCCGTGCGTAATAGCACCGAGGAACAAGGTTTGCCTTTAACCCACATCGAATGCTCAAGATAGAGCCAGCGCTCATCNANACCGACGAGCTGCGTCTTNATGGTCACTTTATCAAACAGGCGGATACGCTTACGGTATTGAATGGTGCTGCCTGCCACTACCATACCCCAACGGTTCTTTAGCAGCTGCTTGGCAAGCCCCGTGCGAATGATAAAATCTGTACGGCCAATATCATAGACGGTCAATACACGGCCATTATTCATCTCAAACATNGGATCGATATCGGTAATACTACAGCGNACAGTGACTTCGCTGACCTGNTCAAACGCTAACGGTTGAGNTTTTTTATTAGTGATAAACGCATCAACGATCGACTTAGTGTAACGCAANTAAGGATACATAATAGAGTCTCAAAANTTNAAGGNTAGGCTCGTGATNCGCTTATTTTGACTNNACGGTAGCGTCCACACCGATGGANTGAAAGTAGGCGCTGACGGTTTCGGGTAGCCAATTGATATCGAATCTGGATTTTTTATCACGGCCCTGAGCTTGTTTGCTATCCGAGCGATAGCGAATGTAGCCGACGTGCCCGCCGTGCTTGGTATCGATAATAGTGACGCAGTCGGAGACATCGTTCGCGGTGGCGGTAAAGCCCAAAAACGGATCGTCTTTGGCGCTAATCAGTAATAAGGGTTTTTTGACATCGCGCAAGTAGGGCAGGGCTGAGGCGCTATGATAGTAGTCGTTGTTAGAGCGGTAGCCATGACGCGGCGCGGTAAAGATATCGTCAAAGTCGCTGATACGATTGACCGCTTTGATAGAGTCGATCTCCTCTTTGCTGATGTCGTTGGCAAGGGCTTTTTTAATAATCGGATTAAGCAAATACGGCGTATAAATGCGATGACTCAAAAAGCTGTGCATACTCAGCGCCGCTGATGACATATCGACAGGGGCGGAGATGACAGCCGCGCCTTTGCAGAGCGCTTTCTCGCCGTATTCGCCCATGTATTTGGCTAAGGCATTACCACCGAGTGAGACGCCNACCGCATACATATTGGCGTATTTTTCGCTTAGGTTTTGCAGCATGTAGTGCACTTCGCCCGTATCACCNGCGTTATAAAACACCCGTCCACTAGCTGGAATACCACCACAGCTGCGGAAATGGGCGACNACAAAGTGCCACCCTTGCGCGTGCATCTGATAAGCCANAGCGCGGGCATAATGGCTATCGCTACTGCCTTCCATACCGTGGAACAAAACGATTAATGGCGTTTGTTCAAGTTCACNATTTTCTNAGTTTTCTGAATGTTCTATAGGATGCGCATCATAAAAGTCATAGGCAATATCACTCTCGTCCAAGGAATCTTTGCGCACCACTCGTCTGTATTTGGGTGCTTTGGGCGCAAAAAACTTTGGCAGGATGCTTTGCAAGTGCGGATTAGTCAGCCAAAAAGGCGGNTTAAATGCGTTATAGGTAAAGGTCGTCATANTAGGGTTTCTAAAGTTGTAAAATAAAAGTATAAATAAAAAATATGAGTGTGATTTAAATAGCTAGTTTCACGTGAAACAAAACAGCTCTATAAGACTGAGTCTATACATTGTTAATTTAACGAATTTATTATCATACTAAGCTCGCAGCAAGCTTCCAATAGATTTCGGTGAACGGCTCAGTGAACAGATGATTACTGTATTATTTAATTAAGCTCAGTTTACTTCTTTAGAACATACTAATCTGTGGGCTTTATTACTCTACCTGCCATCGCTAGTTCAGTTTTTAAGGTCTCAATATCAACCTCAGCAATAGTGACAGTTAAGGTGACTTGTTTGCTATAGGCGACATCTTCGATAGTGCCCTCTAAGCTCTCAACCACATAACGACACTGAGTTTCAGTCGCGAAGTCCGCTAGTATTTGCACTTGCATCATCGGCACGAAAGGTTGCAATATCATCTGATCGACTGCTGCTTGTGCAGAGCCTGCATAGGCACGAGTGAGACCGCCTGCGCCAAGCTTAATACCGCCAAAGTAGCGCACCACGATAATGATAATATTGCCGATAGATTTATGCTGCAGCACGCCTAGTATTGGTCGCCCTGCAGTACCACTCGGCTCGCCATCATCATCGAAACCTGCGCTCGTAGTATTATCAGGGTCGCCAATGATATAGGCCCAGCACCAATGCCGAGCATCAGGGTACTTTTCTCGTAGTTGTTCCACATGAAACATCGCTTGCTCACGTGAATTTACAGGATAGGCATAAGCAATAAACTCGGATTTTTTAATCTCAAGCCGTGCGGTCACGGGGTTTTTTAAGGTTTGATAGCTCATATTGCATCGATGGTACACTTAGGGTTAGATGGGATATGTTAAACTGACACCACTATAACAAAACCCTATATGACTAAAGGTAGTAAAAAGTATGCGTCTCGATAAATTTATCAGTAAAGCCACTGAGCTGTCACGCAAAGAGTCCAAAAAAATCCTCCACGCCTCTGAGGTCACCGTCAATGATGAGGTGGTCAAAGACCCTGGCCTACATGTCGATATTATCAATGATGAAGTGCTGTGGGCAGGCGAGCCGCTCTCGGTGGCGACGGGTAATCGTTATATCTTGCTGCATAAGCCTGAAGGCTTTGAGTGTACGTTAAAGGCCAAAGAGTATCCTATCGTCACCGAATTGATTGCCGTACCAGAGCTAGGCAGTTTACGTATCGCAGGTCGCTTGGATGTCGATACCACAGGCGCACTGCTGCTTAGCGATGATGGCGGCTGGCTACACCGCGTCACAAGTCCCAAGCACGAGCATGCCAAAGTCTATGAGCTAACGCTGGCTGATCCTATGAATGAGGAGGAGCAAGCCCACGCAATCAAAAAGGTGGGCGAAGGTATCTTGTTAGAGGGCGATTATGAGCCGACCAAACCGGCTACCCTTGAGTTTATCGATGAGAAACATGCGCGTCTAACCTTGGAGCAAGGCAAATATCATCAGGTCAAACGTATGATGGGCTACTTCGGTAATAAAGTCGTCGAGCTGCATCGCGCTAGCATTGGCCATATTACTTTAGACGGGTTAGAGCGTGGCGATAGTCGCTTTTTAACGCCTGAGGAAGTAGAGAAGTTTTAGGGATATTTACAAGTATATTTTTAGGTTTACGGTAGGGTGCGCCTCGCGCACCTGACGTCTAAGTTGAGCTTTATAACTTGTTTTATCGCTCTCTATTGCGCCTCCCTTAAGCTCAAGTAGCGAATTGCAAAAGTAACTGGCAAACCCTCCGAAAATTTAGCTAATGTGCTAAAGTCCTGATATCTTTTCACTCTACTTTTTAGATAGTGTTTTAAGACGAAATGCTGATTGCTATTGGTATATAAATGCTACTTGCTAGGATGACTGCTGTGAAACCACCTCTACTTAAACCTATTAGTTTTATTAGTGCGCTGCTATTAACGGCGACGGCTTGCGCCCAGCCTGCGACTTCAACCGATGAGAATATTAAGATGACGCAAAGTGCGGCAGCGCACAACGTCAGTGCTGACACTGATAGCCATCTGCGNCAAGTATTGACCGAGGTTGGTATCAAAGCGCAAATCTTATCTATCGAACCCTCTAATTTGCCTAATATGTATCAGGTCNATCTAGCAGGACANCCGCCNCTNCATATCACCNCTGATGGCAAATATGTCATCCAAGGCGAGCTACAAAAAAANCCAAGCCCACGTAAAGTGAAGCAAACCCCANCGCGAGCCACTAGTGCGCAAGCAGGCGANTATGTCAGCGCGGCGGTGAAATCCTCAATACTAGAGAATATGAGTGCGCTGAAAAANATGAGCGCTAAAACGCCGTTTTTTTATACCGCAGTGCCGGGCGTGATTTGGGGCGCAACATTAGAAGGCGTGCCGTTTTTACTCTCAGATGATGCGCAATACATTACTGATGGCGAGATATCGGTGATAGAGAATGGTCAATTCACAGGACTTGATGAGACTTTTGAGGCGAATAAAAACAAATCTGTCTTTGCCTCACTAGATGAGTCGCAGCTGATTACTTATCCGGCAACGACTACCGAGCGCGCCGTTATTTATGTTGCAACTGATGTGAATTGCCCGTACTGCCGAATGCTACATAAGCAAATGGCAGATCTCAATGCCAAAGGCGTCACCGTCAAGACTATCGGTTATCCTATATATGAAGCGTCACCTGCGCAGATGCGCGGGATCTGGTGTCAAGCGGATGAGGGCAGTCGCCGTAACGCTCTAGACAAGGCAATGCTACAAGGCCAGATGACGCCAGCGCCTGCCAGTTGTAANANGGATTANNTNACNCCTAATCGTNANANGGCGGCNGGNCTTGCAGTGATAGCGACGCCAGCGATATATCGNGAGGATGGCGTTTTATATCAAGCGAGCTTTGAGAGNCCTGAATTCTTAGAGTTTTTGGGCGTTCAGTAGTTAGCTCATTCACAGCTATTTTAAAATCTAAAACCCCATAGCAAAAGCGCGCTATAAACTATCAAGTTATAGCGCGCTTTTTGTGCGAATTGGTTTTAGAACTTAAATAGCACTTATGCCTTTAAAGTTCATAGAGAATCTTGATTTAAGGCAATACCACATCGATGATTTGCCAGTCAATAAAGCCCTGACGTTGCATCTCAACAGTGATGGGATAGCCTTTGACTTGCCCGCTAATGGTAAAGCAATTGATACCGCAATAGCTCAGACTAGGTTCGCTATCTTCTCCTTGCGCCGCTTGCTCCTCAAGCTCGCTGGCTTGTTTTTGCATGACCAGCTGTATTTGGTTTTTGACTACTGCATTGATATCACCGCGCTGAATGATGAGATCTTGAATGAGGTTTTTGAGATCGACTTGATTACTAGCAATGGCCCAAGCCGCAGCCAGCTCTTTGGTCGCGGTATTGGCTTGACCTTGGGTATNAATTAGGGTTTTGACATTGTCAGGGGTAACCGCGCCTGCCACTGCTTGACTGATAAAACTATCAGCCGCTTGCTCTAAGGGCGCGCCGCCAAGCTCAGCGACTAGTGGATACTTGCTCATGGTCAGCGCAAATTTATCCGTCAGCTGTCTATAGACGCTAGGACGGACTTGCTCGTAATCGATGGCTGCTGCGATAGTCGCGCCATCTTTAGCATCATAAGCGTTCTTTAGTTGATAAGCGCTGTAATAGGGCGAGCCNGCATAGACCACGACTGCCATAACGATGATCAATAAGATAAAGGCCGTTAGTTTTTTCATAATCAATGCTCTCTTACACCGAATTTCAAGTATGAACGCCTGCTTATAGAGCGCTAAATATTAGCACGACTTTAGCGCTTGATGTTATGAAAAACTAAATAATAATCAAGCTAAGAGGATATATAGTCGATTCACTCTAAAAATGACATAGCGCTGCTGGGATGAATTTCATGCAGCATCGAAGGAACGCAGCACGCAAGTAAAATTTATACCAGTAGCGCATTTAATCTCATAACAATTTTACTTTAAACTGACTATAGGTACGATTATCTGCAGAATAAAACTACGCAGATAATAATTTCATAATTATTAAGCTTGATAAATCGCTGAGGCACCTCCATTAACAGGCCAAACTTTTATATCTTTATACCTTTATTTATTAATTGATTTGGTTAGCGCAGTACGTTGCTGATTTTACCGATACGCTATGATATTGATTTTGTGTTTCACATGAAACACTTTTGATGATTGAGGCGTAGTAGACGTAAGNNTATTAGCAAGCATCACTGTGATGACGATAGGAGAGCTCATGAGTAAGCGCGATTTTTATGAAGTGTTAGGGGTCAGCAAAACGGCTGATAGCAAAGAGATAAAAAGAGCCTACCGCAAGCTGGCAATGAAATACCATCCCGATCGCAACTCTGATGACCCTGATGCCGAAGAAAAATTCAAAGAAGCGTCGATGGCTTATGAGGTGCTTAGCGACGAAAATAAGCGCTCAGCCTACGACCGTATGGGTCACGCTGCCTTTGAGAGCGGCATGGGAGGCGGTGGCGGCTTCGGCGGCGGCGGTAACTTCCAAGACATCTTTGGTGATATCTTTGGCAACTTCGGTGATATCTTCGGTCAAGCTCGCGGCGGTGGTAGTCGTACGCGCCGCGGCTCTGATCTTCGTTATGTCATCGAGCTAACGCTTGAGGAAGCGGTGCGCGGNTGCCAAAAAGAGATCAGCTTCACCGCGCCTGCNCCTTGTGANACTTGCGATGGTAAAGGCGCGAAAGATGCCTCTGATATCGTCACGTGCCAGACTTGTCATGGGCAAGGCCAAGTGCGTATGCAGCAAGGCTTCTTTGCTGTGCAGCAAGCGTGTCCACAGTGCGGCGGTAGCGGTAANCAAATCAAGAACCCATGCCCAGACTGTCATGGTAATGGCGTCCAAGAAAAATCTCGCACGCTTGAGGTTTCTATCCCAGCCGGCGTCGATGATGGCGACCGCGTGCGTCTAGCAGGTGAAGGCGAAGCGGGCGGTGCTGGCGTGCAAAACGGCGATTTATATGTTGAAGTACGCGTGAANCCGCATGAGGTCTTTACTCGTCAAGGCGCAGATCTGTATATGGATGTGCCAGTGAGCATCACCGATGCCGCTTTAGGTAAAGAGGTTGAGATCCCAACTTTAGATGGCAAAGTCAAAATCAAAGTCGCCGAAGGCACGCAAAGCGGTAAGCTGCTGCGGGTACGCGGTAAAGGTGTGACGCCAGTGCGTACGACGATGAAAGGCGATCTGATTTGCCGCGTCATTATCGAAACGCCAGTCAATCTCACTCGCGAACAAAAAGATCTGTTACGTGAGTTTCAAGATACCTTGGACGGTGATAGCAAGCATCAACAATCGCCGCACAAAAAATCTTTCTTTAAAAAGATTGGCGAACTATTCGACTAAGCGTTAACTTTTGAGCTTTTTGACGTTATCAATAGGCCTAATAGTTTCATGTGAAACTATTAGGCTTTTTTATGTNTGCTTGTTAGTCGCAGCAAAAACAATTCATGCTATGATAATTAACATAACGCGTGCNAACAAGGCACTGCTAACCTATAAATATAGACCATGAGCTTTAGGACAAAAGTATGAGTAAGACACAAACAAAAGAGATGATAAATATCGGCGTTATCGGAGCCGGTGGCCGTATGGGACGTATGTTGATTGAGGCGGTACAGGACAATCCGCAAACGTCTCTCAGCGCTGCTATCGAGCGTGAAGGATCAAGTCTGATTGGCGCTGACGCCGGTGAGGTCGCCGCTATCGAGCGCTTAAATATCAAAATCGTCGATGATTTAGTNTCAGTGATCGATGATATCGATGTGCTCATTGACTTTAGCTTGCCGGATGCCACTGAGCAAAATATGCAGACTTGCGCTGAGCATAAAGTCGCGATGGTCATCGGTACAACAGGCTTTAATGAGCAGCAGGAGCAAGTGCTTACCGAGGCCAGCAAACACATTCCTATCGTCTATGCGGGCAACTATTCAACTGGGGTCAACCTATCGCTCAAGCTATTAGGTATGGCTGCTAAAGCCTTTGGCAATGAGGCTGACGTTGAGGTCATCGAAGCGCATCATAAACACAAGATTGACGCGCCATCAGGCACTGCTTACATGATGGCCCAAGCCGTCGCTGAAGCTCGAGGNCAAAACCTAAAAGAGGTTGCAGTCTATGGCCGTGAAGGACAAACAGGCGCGCGCGAAGCAGGTAGCATAGGCATTCATGCGATACGCGGCGGCGAAATCATTGGCGATCATACGGTAATGTTTATCGCTGATGGCGAAGTGGTCGAGATTACTCACAGAGCACGTGCGCGCATGACCTTTGCAGCAGGGGCGGTACGCGCTACCACTTGGGTCATTCAGCAAAAAGCAGGGCAGTATAATATGCAAGATGTACTTGGGTTAAATGAGTAAGGCTGAATGAGTAGAGTTGGATAAGCGAGTTTTAAATAATTAGGATAGCTATAAGATGAACCGCTCACTGATGACGCTTTTGTTTTTAAGTGTAGGTACTAGNTTTATTGTACCTGCGCAAGCCGCCTCTGCTCACAAAAGCGCCCAAACCTATGTCATCGATACTTACGGCGGTGATGCTCTACTGCCAGCCGTACGCCAACAGCTAAACAGTAGCCGTGACGGCGGCACAGTAAGTAGTTATCAAGATAAGCTTGTGCTACAAACCAGCGCGGCGAATTACAAGGCGGTGCAACAGCTCCTTGCGCAAATAGACACTCAGCCGCAGCCGCTGCTAGTCGCAGTACGAGTAGGCAGTAGTGGTAATATACAAAGTAATATCCGCCAAGGCCAAGTGATTATCAGCAAGCGTGGTATTCAAGGGACAGGTATAGTGAACCAAAGCGATAGTCAGCAGCAGAGCAATAGCTTATATCAAGTGCAAACGCTCTCAGGTAGCGCTGCCAGCATTAGCACCAATACGCTATATTCCTTAACGCAAAACTATCAGGCGACGGCTTATCGAAATAATCGCTATCCGTCTTATCATAGTCCGTCAGCTCAGATTATTATTCAGCAGCAAGTGTTATTGCCGACAACGAGAGGCATTGCCGTCACCCCAAGACTACTGCCCAATGGACAAGTGGAAGTGCAGTTGTCGCAAGCAGAAGAGAAGCTACTCANTAGCCATTCTCGATATTACCAAAAAAACGCTATTGAATCACAAAGGCTAAATAGCACAGTTATCGTACCGCGCGGGCAATGGGTCACTATCGGACAAGTTATACAAAGCGCTCAAAACCAAAGCTCAGGCTTTGCTGGCAATCGTCGTAGTATGACTAGCACCAGTGCCCCGATTCAGCTATTGGTTCAGTAGTTGAGTTCTCCAGAACTAAGATGTTGTAGGATGCGCCATGCACACCATTAACTTAAATATGATGATTAAACATTCTAATCAAAAGTTATCTTAGTAAGTTAACGAGTCATTGCCTTGTTTTAACGACTTTCAAGTACGCGGGGCGCACCCTACGCCAAATATAAGTCATAAAAAAAGCGCAATACTTTAAATTTCAGTATTACGCTTTTTTTATGTAACTAACCAAGTATTAATCAAGATAAACCACTTCTAATGGCGGAAAGCCATTGAACTCGACAGACGAATAAGAGTTGGTATAAGCCCCCGTCGCGAGCCAATAAATTTTATCGCCAATCTCCAGCTCTTGGGGTAGCTGATAGTCGGTCTCTTCATACATGATATCAGCAGAGTCACAAGTCGGCCCTGCTAAAACCACTGTACCTGACGTGGTCGATGTTGCCATTTTTGGAGTATAAACGGGATATTTAATCGCTTCACCTAACGTTTCAATTAACCCTTGGAACAGCCCCACATCAGTATAAACCCAGCGCGTCTCCTCCTCATGCGACTTGCGAGAAATCAGCACCACTTCACTGACTAAGACCCCAGAGCTTGCCACCAGCGAGCGGCCGGGCTCCAGGATAATCTCTGGCATATCGTCTATACCGTAGCTATCGACTAAGTATTGTTTTACCGATCCGGCGTAGTCTTGTATGGTATTGATTTGGTTGAGATACCGAGCAGGGAAGCCGCCGCCGAGGTTAATCATTTGTAGCTTAATGCCTTGCTCACTCATAAGCTTATCAAAGATATCTTTGACCATGACTAGGGCATCGTGCCAGACGGTCACTGATTTTTGCTGACTGCCCACGTGGAACGAAACTCCATAAGGCACTAAGCCAAGCTCTTTAGCTTGGATGAGCAGATCAACGGCCATATCAGGATGGCACCCAAACTTGCGCGATAAGGGCCATTCAGCAGTGTCTGAGCCTTCTACCAAAATACGTACAAACACCTTTGAGCCAGGAGCCTGCTCAGCGATATTTTTGAGATCTGCTTCTGAGTCGGTTGCATACAGATCGATACCTTTATCAAAGGCGTATTTTACATGCTTTGCTTTTTTGATGGTATTGCCATAAGAGATACGCGAGGGCGCAACGCCGCAGTCGAGCACCCGATCCAGCTCATAGATGGANGCGCAGTCAAAGTTTGAACCTAGCTCTGCTAATAGCTCAATCACTTGCACCGCAGGGCTAGCTTTCATTGCATAATGGACTTTTGCTTCGGGAAACAGGCCAATCATTTCATTGAATTTCAGTTTGATACGATTCAGATCAACGATCAAAAAAGGCGTGTCGCGACCCTCAGCGGCTTTGGTGAATTTGCCCCAAGCAGCAGGGTCAAAATATTGGTCAATTTTGATCATAGTCATAGCAATAAGCCTTTAGTAAAGATAAAAAAGAGGAAAGGGGTTTTTAGAAAGGAGGCATAAAAATGCATGTCAACATGAAGGTTTTGACATGCACTCAAAGGTTCGCTATTTAGACATTTGTAGCTTCAGGCTGTTTTGCGGCTTGTTGGCTTTGCTTTTCGCGTATCTTAAGCACTTTTTTGACTTTATCGCGGGCGCGAGTTTGTTTTAGGCGTGATAGATAATCGACAAAGATAACCCCATTGAGATGGTCCATTTCGTGCTGAATACAAACAGCGAGTAAGCCTTCTGCTATCTCGTCAATAGCCTCACCATCAGCGTCTAAAGCTTCGATACGCACTTTGCTTGGGCGCTCAACTTTATCATAGACATCAGGAACCGACAGACAGCCTTCTTCATAAGGCTGCTTTTCTTCGACTAGTGGCGTCACTTTAGGATTGATAAAGACCATGGGAGTATCTCTGTTTTCAGATAAGTCCATCACGATCAGTTGAATATGGCGATCCACTTGCGAGGCGGCAAGACCGATACCATCAGCGGCATACATAGTTTCAATCATGTCACTGATTAATGTTTTTATCTCAGCATCGACCTCTTTTACAGGGGCGGCGATAGTGCGCAAGCGCGGATCAGGGTAGCTTAAAATAGGGAGTACTGCCATAGTGGCTTACCTCAGTCATGCAAATAGAATTGGCGTTATTATAAGGTAAATGGGGGCAAAAGTAACGATTATCAACAACTTGAGGTCGATTTCGTATTAGTAGATTTATGGGCAGTAACTAAAGCCTTCATAAAAAAAGACCTTATAATAATAAGGTTTTTTTAAATCGAGAGTGTAGCTAAACACCTGTTATAAAAGTGCTTATATTATACGCGGCGTTTACTGACGATCATCTCATACAAGAAGAGTAAGATAATAGCGCCAATCACTGAGAATATCAGACCGATAAAGCCGCCATCAGCATCGATACCGATTAGACCGGCAATAAAGCCACCAAGCATTGCACCTACAATACCGAGTACAATAGTCATAATCCAGCCCATCGCATCGTTACCTGGCTTAATAGCGCGCGCTAATAGACCTGCGACTAAACCAACAATGATCATCCATATAAAACCCATTATTATTCTCCTAATTGATTGAATGAGTACATTGTAGTCACTCCTTCGCCAGAAGAGTAAGCACGAAATGTTAGTAGTGTAGGGGCTGTGTGATAAAAAGTCCTGATTTGCTATCATTTGAATTGAATGCGTAAAGAGCTTGTAAAAACGATAAAAAAAGCGCCATTCATAATTTGAGGACGCTACATAGACTATGGCATGAGCTAAGAGTAAGGTTATTAGCGCTGAGTCGTTGCCAATGCTGCCAATAGGCGTTGGTGAATACCTTCAAAACCGCCGTTAGACATGATGATAATAGCATCACCCGCTCTAGCATGAGTAGTGAGATGCTCAATTATAGCGTCGGTACTACCAAGCACTTGCTGATTGCTTAAGTTGCTACTATGCTGCTGCGCTTGCGCTATGACGTCTTTGAGGCCCCATTCAAGGCCTGTAGGCTCGTACCAAAGCGTCTGATCGGCAAGCGCGGCCGAAGACGCTAGGCTGTCTTGATGAATACCCATCTTCATCGTGTTGCTGCGCGGTTCGATAACGGCCCAAACCTTTTGATTAGCCATTTTCTTTTTGGCACCATCCAACGTGGTGGTAATCGCGGTCGGATGATGAGCGAAATCATCAAAGACTAAGATATCNCCCACCTCACCGATCAGCTCCATACGCCGTTTGATACCGGCAAACTCAGATAGTGCGGCGCAGGCAGTTGCGATATCGACGCCGATATCATAAGCCGCTGCGATAGCGACTAGCGCATTATTGACATTATGCAAGCCGTTCATCGCCCAATCGACTACGGCCGTATTAATACTAGCCGCTTCATTACCAGTTGTATTTTTAGNGCTNTTATCGCCATGAAANCTCACTTCAAACTGGCTACCATCAGCGCTGATAAGTCGGGCTTGCCANTCGCTCTNAGCTGCCNNNNTTTGAGNTTGNGCCGGATTCTTATCAGTATTATCGACAATAGAGGTGCGCCAAACGGGCGTCCAAACGCCTTTAGCTAAGGTATCTTCGAGGCTTGGCGTATTGNCTGGCATAATAATTTGTCCGCTACTCGGNATCATACGCAGCATATGATGAAACTGCGTCTGAATCGCTCCTANATCAGCAAAAATGTCAGCGTGATCAAACTCCAAATTATTCAAAATAGCGGTACGCGGGCGATAATGTACGAACTTTGAGCGCTTATCAAAAAACGCTGAATCATATTCGTCGGCTTCAATAACAAAGTAACCTAAATCCGATGTGCTTGTAGAGTCAGCGCCTAAGTAGCTACTATGAGCGAAGACTTGTTGTAGACGCTTATCATCAGTATCGACTAACGGCACGCCGCCAATCAAAAACCCGCTATCAATCCCAGCATATTGTAATATCCAAGCGAGCATCGTCGTCGTTGTGGTCTTACCATGCGTGCCCGCCACTGCTATCACATGGCGCGATTGTAGTACTTGCTCCGATAAGAACTGCGGCCCTGAGGTATAGCGCAGTCCTTGATTGAGCATATACTCGACCACATCCATCCCGCGCTTAATCGCATTACCGACAACGACCAACTCAGGCGCAGGCTGTAGATGCTCGATATGATAGCCTTCCATAATCGTCACGCCAGCCTCTTGTAACTGAGTGGACATCGGCGGATAGACATTGGCATCTGAGCCCGTCACTTCATGCCCAAGCTCGCGGGCCAATAAGGCTAGTGAGCCCATAAAAGTGCCACAAATACCAAGAATATGAATATGCATAGACGTTTCGCACCGAATGATAAGAAAAGAAGAGTAAGTCGTGATATTTAGGACATTATTGTAAAGTAAAGCCTACGGTATGACCAATGAAATGCGTAAAAAAACGCCCAAAAAAACGCCTAGTCTGTAGGCGTTAACATTATCTAAAGTTTACCAATTATTATTATGAACCAAAAAATATATACAAAAACTTATATTACTGGCGCGATAACGTGTAGTCATCGTCAGCGATGTTGTTATCATCTAGTA